>Ga0078972_1000428_pt1 | contig 174595 bp, 140 predicted proteins | sample YelNatPaOPGAMG01_FD_67568 | JGI IMG/M metagenome (GOLD analysis project Ga0078972, IMG submission 67568) | Hot spring thermophilic microbial communities from Obsidian Pool, Yellowstone National Park, USA - OP-RAMG-01 (SPADES assembly) (version 2) | ecosystem: Environmental > Aquatic > Thermal...
CGCCGACCATCCTCCGGTCCCAACAACGTTCGGATGAGATCCGCGTGGCTTTCGTAGGCACAGGAAACCGCGGGACCTATCTGCTGCGCACCATGCTCAAGATACCTGGAGCGCGGGTCGTGGCCGTATGTGACATTGTCGAAGAACGGGCGCAGAACGCCGCACGGCTGGTCTCCGAAGCAGGCGGGTCGGCGCGCGTATGGACCGACTTCCGCCGCATGCTCGACGAACAGAAGGACATTGACGCCGTGGTCCTGGCCACCCCCGACTACACGCACAAGGATCTGGACATCGCCATCCTGGAGGTTGGCAAGCACCTCTACGCGGAGAAGCCTCTGGCGCTGACTCCGGAGGACTGCTACATGGTGGTTCGCGCCGCCGAGCAGGCCAAAGGCATTTTCCAGGTCGGCTTCCAGCTCCGTCACGATCCCCGCCGCAATACGGCCATGAAGTTCATCCACGGGGGAGGCATCGGCAAGGTCCTGATGTGCCATGGCATCCGCCATGGCGGCGACCTGCCGCGGAATATCCCCTGGTATTTCGACAAGACCAAATGCGGCGACATCCTGATAGACCAGGGCATTCATATCCTTGACCTGTTCACCTGGGCTATCGGCTCGCATCCGGTGCGCGCCCTGGCCTCCGGCGGAACCAATTTGTTCATTGACGATCCACCGGGACGCACGGTGATGGACAACTACAGCCTGATCTTCGAGTATCCGGGCGGTCAGCGCGTCAATTTCAGTCATCACTACTTCGATCCGCCGGGCTTCACGGGCATCCGCGAGCTGGTCTTTGGCAGCGAAGGAGCAGTAGATCTGCCGGCCGGGGCCTGGCAACCGCGCACCAAGAAAGGGCTGATCAAACTGGACGTGCCCGACGCCGACAAGACGCCCGATTACATGTCCCTGGCTGCGTTCCTGGAAAACATCCGGACCAACAACCGCAAGCCGCTCAATGACGCCCGTTCCGCGTTGCGCTCCACTTTACAGGCCATCATGGGCACCCGGGCCATTTACGAGCGCCGCATCGTCACGTGGGAAGAGGTGGCGAAAGAAGGGTCCTCGGTTTAAACGTTCGCACGCGAGGATCTAAGTCATCGCGTGTTCTGCCTGAGCGGTCTCAGCCGGGTGGAACCGCCGGTTGCGCGCCCTCTATATAGCGTTTGCGAGCAGCAACTGAGTGGACTCTCCCCTACCAGGCTTTTCCTGTTTTTCGACACCTGGCCCATCCCATCGCGGGGGGCCGACCAGCCTGCCGGAAGCGGAGGGTAATCAGGCCTCGGAAAGCCTAAAGGGCCTCAGGCCGGGAGCCCCGGGCAGAGATGCGATATAAAATACGGTCACCAGGAGGTTGGTGGCCATGTGGCGGGGTTTGGGTCTCCTCGTCGCAAGCGTAGTCTGCCCGGTTGCACTGTTAGCGCAGAACGTGTCGGCACGATTGATGGGGTCGGTCCGTGACGCATCCGGCGCGGCCCTACCCGGGGTGACGGTCAAGCTCACCAATGAGCAAACCGGCGCGGCGAGGCTGGCGACGGCGGATGCCAGCGGGCAGTTCGTGTTCGGCGACGTGTTACCTGGTCGGTACACCCTCGAGATCCAGGCATCCGGCTTCAAGAATCACCGGCAAACCGGCATCGAGGTGAGCGCAGGTGAGGTCCGCTCGCTGGGAGACATCATCCTCCAACTGGGCGCGGTTACGGAGACGGTGACGGTCGAAGACACAGTGGCGCCCGTTCAACTGGCTAGCGGGGAGAAGTCGAGCCTGATCACGGCGGAAGAGCTGGAAAACACGGCGCTGCGGGGGCGTGATTTTCTCGACATGTTGCGGCTGTTGCCCGGCATTGTGGACGAAAGGGAAGGTCGCGAAGTTCCCGGGCCCGACGGCATTCGCGGTCTGTTCATCAACGGGGCCAGGGAGAACCAGAAAAACATGACCGTAGATGGCGTCACCAATATGGACACGGGCTCCAACAACACCACTCATACCGCGCCAACCGTAGATATGATCCGTGAGGTCAAGGTATTGACCAGCAATTACCAGGCGGAGTTCGGCCGTGCAGTGGGGGGCACGATCATCGTCATCACCAAAGGCGGGGGCAAGGAGTACCGGGGATCGGCGAGCTGGTTTTTCCGCAACGAAGCTCTCAACGCTAATGATTACTTCAACAACCGCAATGGCTTGCCCCGGCCGCCCTACCGTTTCAATATCGCTTCCTGGTCCTTGGGCGGTCCGGTGTGGCCGCGGAACCGTCGCCATGCACATGTGTTCTTTTACGTGACCCAGGAATTCACCCGCCAGGTGGTCTATTACCCGGCGCGAACCGTGCGGGTGCCCAACCTGCTGGAGCGGGAAGGGGATTTTACCGAAACCTATGACGTCAACAACCGCCGTATCACCGTGTATGATCCGCTGACCGGTCAGCCCTTCCCCGGCAATGTGATCCCGAAGGACCGCCATCACCCGATCGGCCGCGCACTCCTCAACATGTTTCCCAAGCCGAACTTCGTGGATCCGGAGCCAAGCCGCGTGAACCAGTGGAATTACATATCCCAAGTCACCGGCCCCTACCCGCGGCGCTCCGATATGATCCGGATAGACTGGAATCCCGCCTCGCGCTGGCAGACTTACTTCCGTTACACCCAAAATGCCGACGAGCAACACCCCGTATACGGAGTGTGGATCAACGGCAGCGTAAACTACGATCTGACTCCGTTAACCTTCAAGCAGCCGGGGCGGGGCTTCACCGCCAATGTATCCCGGACCATCGGGGCAAGCTGGATGAACGAGCTGATCCTGGGTTACAGCATGAACCGGCTCACCTCGAAACCGGATCGCCCAGAGAGGATTAGTCGCAAGGCGCTGGGCCTCGATCTGCCGCAGTGGCACCCGGAACTCAACCCCGAGGGATACATCCCTAACATCACCTCTTTCGGTCAGGTTCCTAACGCAGTCAATCCCTCGTTGCACAATGCCCTTCCCTACCGCAATGTGAATCACATTTTCAGCATCGTGGACAATGTCTCAAAGTTCCACGGACGGCATTACTTCCGCGGCGGCGTCTACATCGAGCGGACGCGGAAGGATCAGCGGCAGGGCACGCCGGTGCGCGGCTCCATCAGTTTCGCCGACGACGCCAACAATCCGCTGCGCACACGCTACGGGTTCGCCAGCGCACTGCTGGGAGTCATGACCAGCTATCAGGAAGCCACACACCTGCCCTACGGCCTCTATCGCTTCACCAATCTGGAGTGGTACATCCAGGACAACTGGAAGGTACATCGCCGGCTGGTTCTCGATGTGGGCATGCGCTTTTACCGGAACCTGCCGCAATACGAGGTGCGAAAACAGCTCGCGGCCTTTGTCGCGGACTTCTATGACCCCGCCCGGGCGCCGGTCCTGATCCGGAACGGTCGGGACGAGAATGGCCGTCGCGTAGGCGTCAATCCCGTTACCGGGCAGATCTTCAATCCTGGTTTCGTGGGCACCTTCGCCCCCGGTTTCGGCGATCCGGCGATTGGCATGGTGCAGGGCGGCACGCAGGGTTTCCCGAAGTCCCTCTACCGCGGGCCAGGCTTGGTCTTGGGACCGCGCCTCGGCTTTGCCTTCGATCTTACCGGCAGGGGTCACACTGCCCTGCGCGGAGGTGCGGGCGTGTTCTACGATCGGGTCCAGGGCAACCCCACCATGAATATGGCTACTAACCCGCCCATCGTGTTCACGCCCACCGTTTACTACACCACGTTCGACGAACTTCTGGCGACTGCCGGCAGCGCCGTGCTAGCGCCCACCAGCGTGAGTCACTCTCTTTCCGGCAAAGGCTTCATGCCCACTGTTTACAATTACAGCTTCGGAATCCAGCACGCTGTAGGCCGCAGCTTCAGGATCGAGATCGCGTACGTGGGCAACGTCGCGCGCCATTTACTGTGGCGGCGTAACATCAACCCTGAACCGCTCGGCGCCCGGTTCCTGAACCTGCACCCCGAGAACCGCGATCCGGTGACCAACAATGTATACTCTCCGAACTTTCTGCGGCCCTACCAGGGCTACGGGGACATCTTGCAGTACGAGTGGGGCGGCACGTCCAACTACAACTCCCTGCAAACCGCTGCTCTCCTGCACCTGAAATCCTGGTTGCAACTGCGCGCTTCCTACACCTGGGCCAAGAATTTGGGCACCGCAGACAGCGACACTACGCAAGTGAGTACGTTTCTCAAGCCACGCGAGCGCAACTACGGCCGGCTCAGCTACGATCGGGACCACGTGCTGGCGCTGAACTTCACGTGGCGCATGCCAGCTCGCGCGTTCGGGATGGGGCCATGGATGCGTTCGGTGGCCCGGAACTGGGAGGTGAGCGGCACGGCTCTGTTCTCCGCGGGCCAACCCTTCACGCCCGGGATGGCCACAGTTGATGGCATGAATTTCCTGGGCACCGGTAGCGAAAGCGCTCGCCCGGACTGGCTCGGCGGAACTACCTTCGCCCGACCGGCGCCGCCCCGGCAACCAGGGGAGATCGAAGTGCCTTACTTTGGCAACGCCGGCGCCGGCATTTTGCGCGGTCCCGGCATCAACAACTGGGACTTTCGGATCAGTCGCCGCGTGCGCCTGCTGGACGAAAAGCGGAGTCTCGAACTGCGCTGCGAGCTGTTCAACGCTTTCAACCACACCCAGTTTTCAGCCCTGGATACGACCGCCCGCTTCGAGCGTGACGGCACCCAGATCAATCCGCTGTTTTTGCAGCCTACCGCGGCGCGCCGGCCGCGCCACATTCAGCTTGGGCTGCGCCTGAATTTCTGAGGCTGGCTCCCGAATTTTAATCCCCCACGCGGGCACGCCGCGTGAAAGGCCTGCGAGGGGAATTCCCAAACCTTGCTGGAGGCTTCCAGGCTGAATGGCAGAGGGCGCCTGAATGCTCCGGGCACCCTCGGCAAAGAAGATCAGGAGATTTCCGGCGGTACGTTCCCGTAAGACCAGGGCGCCTTGAAGGGCGGCGCCTTGGGAGGCTCGGGGACGGGGCCGGGCTCAAGCTGGCCGGCCAGCTCGACGGCCGCCTCCACGATCTGACGACCGGCAGTAATTTCGAGGTTACTGTAACTGGTCAGTCGCGTTTCATAACCTCCGCCGTTCGGACCGAAGGCTTCTTCCGTCGGAACATACCCGACGCATCCGTTCGCCAGCTCGACGGGAAAGGTAAATGGAAAACGACTGCGAGCTTTGATTTCCAGCCCTAACTGGCAGAACAGTTCCGCAGGGTTCGTCAGAAAAACCGCGGGCCCGAGCTGGATAGCCTGAACTTCGACCTCAGCTTCGGGCGAAACTTTCAGCAGCGCGTCCAGCAGTACGGTTTCTTTTGCGAAAATCCATTCCGTCTCGCCCACCTGTTTCGGATCTTGCTGAACAAGCGCATAAGCCCGCTGAACTTTCTCCGGCGCAGGCTTGCGACGCGCAATTTTCCAGACTTTCTGGCGATAGTTCACAGGCAGAAGTTCGCCGGGTGTAGCGCTGAGTAATACTTTTACCGCCTCGGTCCCTACCCTGCCGCCCACCAGCCTTGCCCACTGCTCCCCTGAGGGTCGCGCGTAGGGACTCAGGTTATCCACCTGGGTGACATCGCCGCAAGCGCCCGGAAAGAAAAGAACCACCACTTGCTGGCCGAACGCGCCGCGAATCATTTGCTCGAGATAGTAAATCCAGTTGGCGGAGATTCCGCCCGGATTCGTCGTGGCATGGCAAGCATAATTGACGAGGCAGCCGGTGAGGCGTCCGCTCGCATCCCAAGCGCCCACCACGCCCACCTGCGGATCCACAGGGCCGGCATAACCCACGATGTCCGGATTCCCCTGGCCCGGGTGACTCCACGTCAGCCCGTTTTTCATGCGCAACCGGCGGTTGAAAGCGACCTGGGACTCGTAGCCGAACCCTGCCGCCGCCCGGGCCGGAGCCGCTGTTTTGCGCGCCTGGCTCACCGCCGCCACCATCTGCTCGAGCACGCGTCCCACGTAGCGCGGGTTGTCAATCGTGGAATGCTCGTACGCCAGCTTCTGCACCAGCGGCGGCGCGTGATCATAGTCGCCGGGGCGGATCATGCCGATGGGACCGGAAGAATGCGAGTGCGTGGCTCCGATCAGGATTGCCTCTGGCGCCAGGCCGCATTCCGCCGCGAGCCGACGTCGCGCCTCGTTCACCAGATAACGCGGGGCTGTGAGGGCATCCAGGCTGATCAACGCCACGGTGCGACCGCTGCCCTCAAAGACCGCCGCCCGCACCTTGCACGGATCGTGGAAGCTCTTGTGATATGCCTTACCGTAACCCCCGGGTTGTTCCATGCCGATTTCGGGCGTGATATCCGCTTCCGCAAAGCCGGCCCGGAAACCGGCAGCCGCCGTAACCGGTGCCGCTCTGCTTGTCAGGGTGCCGGCCGCCAGAGGTGAGAGCAAGAAATGCCTGCGCTTCATGGCATCAAGCTAGCACAACCGGTGAGCCCTCAGTCGCTGCCGGTACGGCTGGCCGCAGGGGTGATCGTCGCCACGTGCCGCTTCAGCTCGCTCATTCTCATGCCCGTGACGATGACCGCAACCGAGCCGGCAAGAAGGAGCGGCGCAGTGATCACGATCCAGGCCAGCATCGAAAAACCTGCCGCGGTAGTGGCATCCACGCCGAACAAACCCAGGGCCTGCTTGGTCATCAACTGAAGAACACCCACGTTGCCAGGCCCCTGCGGCACCACTGTCCCCAGGCGCTGCATGAGCACGATCACCAGGGAAGCCCACAGGGAAAGCTCCAGCCCGTACGCCTTCAAAAGCAGATAAATGGGCGCGGCCTGCAAGAGCAGGTAGGGAAGGCTCATCAGGAAAGACCAGTAGAACAGGCGGGAACGCGCCATCAACCGCAGATCCGCCAGCAGCACGCCCAGCCATCCTGAAGGTTCTGCGCCGCTGTTTTGCCGGCGGAGATTCACCATCACCAGCAACGCAGCGCCGGCCACGAGGACCACCAGCAGCAAGCGCGCCAGCCCCACGATATGCCCGGGAAGCCGGATGAAAAACGTCGCCGCGAAAGTGGCCAGAAAGAGCCAGATACCGTCAAAAAAACGCTCGATCACCACCGAGGAGAGCACCACGCTGAAGGGCAGGCGACTCCAGCGGGCCTGGAGATAGGCGCGCAACAGCTCTCCCGGCCTCATGGGCAGGATTTCGTTCACAAACAGCCCGACGTAGATCGCGCGAATCGAGCGCCACACCGGGATGCGCGCAATGGGCGCCAGCAGCAGGTTCCAGCGCCACGACTGCCAGACATAGACGAACAAATCGGCCGCCGCAGCCAGCGGCACCCATCCCCAGGATGTCGCGGCCAGATCCTGGACCACCGCGCGCAAGTCCACTCCATGAAAGGTCCAGTACAGCGCTCCCGCCGAAATCAGGCAACCCACTGCGGGAAGCAGCCACGGAGGAAGCTTGCGCGCGGACTTCAGGGGTCCGAACAACATCAGGACGTTACCACCATCATAGAACGCGCCAGCGGCGGACCGCACGCTCGACGCTGGGCACGCTGCGGACGAAAAACTCCTGTGATATGCTGATGAAAACAACTCAGGAGGCTGTATGGGGAGCTTGGAGCAGGTTTCCTCACGTGTGTATCCGCCCTCGCCGGAATGGGCGGCCAGGGCCCACGTCGGCAGCATGGAAGCTTACCGTGCGCTTTACGAGCGCGCCCGGCAACATCCCGAGGAATTCTGGGCTGAGGTGGCCGAACGGGAGATTTTCTGGTTCGAAAAGTGGAAACACGTATTCGAGTGGAATCCGCCGTTCGCGCGCTGGTTCGTGGGTGGCAAAACGAACGCTTCCTATAACTGCCTGGACCGCCACCTGGCCTCGGGGCGACGTAACAAGGCAGCCATCATCTGGGAAGGCGAGCCCGGGGACCAGCGCATCCTCACCTACGGCGAGTTACACCGCCTGGTCTGCCGCTTCGCCAACGTGCTCAAGTCCCGCGGTCTGACTCGCGAGGATCGCGCGGTCATCTACATGGGCATGGTCCCCGAGTTGCCGGTGGCCATGCTCGCGTGCGCGCGTCTGGGCATCGTGCACAGCGTGGTTTTCGCCGGATTTTCGGCTGAGGCGCTGAAAGGCCGCATCCAGGATCTGGGCGCAACCCTTGTCATTACCGCGGACGGTGGCTGGCGACGCGGCAAGGAAGTCCGCCTCAAAGAGGCCGTGGACGAGGCGCTCACGGAATGCCCTACCGTGCGGGAAGTTATCGTCTTGCGCCGCACCGGATCCGAGGCGCCCATGCAGGCCGGGCGCGATCTCTGGTGGCACGAGCTGGATCAGCACGCGAGCGAGGTCTGTCCCGCGGAGCCGGTGGATGCAGAGAATCCGCTCTTCGTTTTGTACACCTCCGGCACCACGGGCAAGCCCAAAGGCATCCTGCACACCACCGGTGGTTATTTGGTGCAGGTCACGGCGACCATGAAATGGGTTTTCGACCTGCACGAGGAAGATACTTACTGGTGCACGGCCGACATCGGCTGGGTGACCGGCCATAGTTACATCGTTTACGGGCCGCTTTCGGCAGGCGCCACCGTGGTGATGTACGAAGGGGCTCCCGACTATCCCCAGTGGGATCGTTGGTGGCGCATCGTCGAGAAATACCGAGTCAGTATCTTCTATACGTCGCCCACCGCCATTCGCGCCATGATCCGCCAGGGCGACCGCTGGCCGCTCGCTCACGACCTGTCCAGTTTGCGGCTGCTCGGATCGGTGGGGGAGCCGATCAATCCCGCCGCCTGGGAATGGTACTACCGTGTGATCGGCAAGGAACGCTGCCCCATCGTGGACACCTGGTGGCAGACCGAGACGGGCGCAATCCTGATTTCGCCCATGCCCGGCGCGACGCCCTTGAAGCCCGGTTCCGCAACCCTGCCATTGCCCGGCGTCGATCCTGCCATCGTGGATATGGAGGGCAGAGAGCTGGGTCCGGACGAAGAAGGCTTCCTGGTGATCCGGCGACCCTGGCCCTCCATGCTGCGCACCCTCTGGGGAGACCCGGAGCGATACGAATTGCAGTACTGGCGCCGCTTCCCGTCCACGGCCGGTTTGTACTTCACCGGGGACGCGGCGCGCCGCGATGCCGACGGCTACTTCACGATCCTGGGCCGGGTGGATGACGTCATCAACGTGAGCGGCCACCGCATCAGCACGATGGAGCTGGAATCGGCTCTGGTGCGGCACCCCGCCGTGGCCGAGGCCGCCGTCGTGGGCCGGCCCGACGAGATCACGGGGCAGGCCGTCTGCGCCTTCGTCACACTCAAGCAGGGACATACCGATTACGAGCGGGTGGCGGGCGAACTGCGCGCCTGGGTCGCTCACGAAATCGGCGCGTTTGCGCGGCCGGCGGAAATCCGGTTTGTGGAAGCCTTGCCCAAGACGCGCAGCGGCAAGATCATGCGGCGCGTGCTGCGAGAAATCGTCACCTCGGGCAGCGTGAGCGGCGATATCACGACCCTGGAGGACCTGGGCGTCGTGCAGCGGCTGGCCTCGGTAGTCGAAGAAGAGTGAGGCCGCGCCTCACAGCACGGCGCGCAGCACCAGGTTCACCACCACCATCAGCAACGAGGCCCCGGGAAGCACCAGCAAGGCCTTCTTCAAACGCAGCGGATCTTCGCCGGCGATGGCGCCAATGATGCGCGAGGAGACCGCCAGGCCGATCCAGCCCGAGGTAATGACGATCCCCATCGCCGTGGCCGTGGCCACCGGGAAGGTGTTGCCCACGATGGCGAGGGTCGTGGGAAATACCGGCGCCATGGCCAGGCCTGCGCAGAAGGCAGCGATCCACGAGACTCTGGCGCTGCGCGTCTGCAAGGCCAGATACGTGGTGATCGCCATCAGGATTGCGGCCGCCAGCGTCACGGTCTCAGGCGCTACCGTGATCAATACCGGCGCCACCGCCACGCGTCCCAGCAGCAGTCCCAGCGCGAAGCCGAGCGAGAGAATGTTGAGCGCCTTGCTGTCCGGGATCCCTTGGGCGATGAGGTGGCGCGGCAGCCAGTTCCACATACCCACTTCACAGGAGACGTAGAGGAACAGCATCAAGGCCAGCAGCCAGAGCGCCGGCTGTCCGACCAGATCCCCCGCCTGCGCAAACTGGAAGCTGCGCTCGCCCGTCGGCGGCGGAATGGGCGCCCCCAGATGAATCGCCAGGGTCAGCACGCTCAGGCCGAACACCGTGTAGCAAAGCCGGGTCGAATTCCGTCCGAGCAGGTTGGCGGAGATGAAAGGTGTGGCCAGCCCGCCCAGCCCGAAGAACAGGTTCAGAAAGTTCAGCACGGTAGCCCGTCGCTCGGCGCCGATGTCGCTCACCAGGGCGTTGGCGCCCGTCACGATGATGCCGCCGCCCAGTCCCAGCAGCAGCAGGTAGACCATGATGCTGCGGTAACCACGGGATTTCGGCAGCAGGAACAGGGCCAGAGCGATGAGCGTGAGGCCCAGCACGAGGCCGGGCTTCTTGCCGTAGTTATCCATCAAAGGGCCGACGGAAACCGAAGCCACGATCAAACCCAGAGCCTGGGCCAGCGCGATGTTGCCGTTCTGCTCGGGCGTCAGTTGGAAACGGCGAGAAAGGTCCGGCAGGATCGTGCCCAGCATGGCGGCGATCATGCCGTAGACAAAGATGGCCAGAATGGCGGCGGCAATCAGCATGGAAAGCCTCCGTATTCAGCGCCGTGAAGTCGGCCAAACGATCTTATCAAAAAGACGGGCCGGGCGCGTGGCCCGGCTCCCTCAGCCGAAGCGGTAGCGCTCGGTCTTTTCGTCCCAGTAGACCTTCTTGCCGTGGCGGTAGGAAAGCGTCGCCAGATGGCCCGGGATGGCCCCTTGCTGGCCCACTTCGGGCGGGACCAGGACCTTCTCCTTGCCCCGGATGGCTTCGATCCAGTTCCGGAGGTGAGCCTCCACCGACAAATTGTCGGCGTTGGGAATATGAAGCTTCACCTCCTTGCGCGCGGCAACGTGGGGCGGAGCTTTTCCGCCAAATTTCTCCGGATAGAAATTCAGATACTGCCGGTTGAGAACTTCCAGCGTGCCCTCGTTACCCAGGAACTGTTCACCGTAGCCGAAGTGATCGTTTCCGAAGTAACAACTGTAGTTGACGTGGAAACGGCCCGGATACTCATAAATAGCGCTCAGGGTATCCGGAACCTCGCGATCATCGTTCACCCAGCGATAAATGCCTCCCGAAGCCATGCAGGACAGCGGAACCGTCTTGCTGCAGACAAAGTTCGTAATGTCCGTCTGATGCACCAGCAGGTCCGTCGAGATTCCGCCCGAGTAATCCCAGTACAGGCGCCATTGATAAAAACGGGCTTTGTTGAAGGGGCGCTTGGGCGCCGGGCCGAGGAAACGCTGCCAGTCGGTATTGGTTTCGTCCGCATCCGGCGGAATGGGGTAGCGCCAGGCAGGGTTATCCTCCAGCGAGTTGCGGTACCAGAAGGCCCGCACGTAGTGGATCTCGCCCAGCAGGCCCTGCTCCACCATCTCCTTCGCTTTGATGTAGAGCGGATTGCTGCGGTTCTGCGTGCCCACCTGTACCACTTTGCCCGCTTTGCGGGCCACACGCACGATTTCCTGGCCCTCCTCGATGGTGTGGGCGATGGGCTTCTCCACGTAGACGTGCTTGCCGGCTTTCAGGGCAGCGATCGTCATACTGTGGTGCAGATGCTCCGGGGTGGCGATGATCACCGCGTCCACCTCGGGATCGGCCAGGATGTCGCGGTACTCCCGCGTGGTCTTGGGCGTGTTGCCGCCCATGGTCTGGACCCGATCCTTGCCCCGCGCGATTCGTCCGTCGTAGGCGTCGCACACCCAAGTCACCTGGAAGGGAGGCGACACGCCCTTGTAGAGCCTCTCCAGCAAGTAATAACCGCGGCCTCCGGCGCCGATGAGGCCGATATTGAGCCGCTCATTGGCGCCCAAGGCGCGCAGCACGGCTGGCCCTCCGGCGACCACGGGCGCCGAGCCGCGAATAAAATTGCGGCGCGAAATGGAATCTTTCATGGCTACGCTCCTTGCGCTGTGAATGAGATACCCATGATACCAACCCACCGGCCCCGCCCGCCCCGTGCCCGCTGGCCGGCTGCTATCGTGGGACCATGCGGCAACCAGGAAGAAGCATCGCTTCCGCCATCGGATTCTGGCTCCTGCCAGCGGTCCTGCCTTTCCCATGCGGCCCGGCGCTAGCTCAGCCTGCGGTGACGCCGGTAGAGGGCCGCTCCATCGCCGTCGAATTCGACCGCTCGCTTCACAGCCGCGTGATCGCGCGTTTCGACGACCGTTCCGTGGCGCTCACCGAGTTCGGCCCTTCCGATTTCCTCGAAGTGGCCGGTCGGCGCATCCAGGACTTTCGCTTGCGAAGCGTCCGCCGGCGAACGATCCGCGACGCGCTCGGCGTAGGGCGCCAAGTGACCCTGGTCGGAGAAGCGCCCGGCCTGAGGAAGGTCATCAACGCGACCGTCTACGCTGAGTTCCCGCGCCAGATTTTCTTCCGCATCGAATACCTCAACACAGGATCGGCCGAGCTGGTCGTCGAAAGCTGGACCAGCCATCACTACCGGTTGCTGCCCGCCGAACAAGCCACAGACCCGCCCTTCTGGTCCTTCCAACCTGGCTCCTACAGCAAGCGGCCCGACTGGGTCCTGCCTCTCCGCGCCGGCTTCAAACAAGAGAACTATCTCGGCATGAACGCAACCGATTACGGGGGCGGCACGCCCGTGGTGGACGTCTGGCGCAAGGACGCAGGATTGGCCGTGGGGCACGTCGAAACGGTCCCGCGTCTGGTTTCGCTGCCGGTCGAGGTGGAAAGCGACGGGCGCGCCAGCCTCGCGTTGCGTCAGAAATCAGGGCAGGTCTTGAAGCCGGGAGGGCGGCTGACCACCTGGCATACCTTCGTGGCCGTGCACCGGGGCGATCACTTCCAGGCTTTGCGCGATTACAGCCGCGCCATGGGAAAGCTTGGGTTCCGGTTCCGGCCCGCGCCCGAGAGCGCTTTCCTGCCGATCTGGTGCGGTTGGGGATACGGACGCGAGTTCACTCCCGCCCAGATCTACGGCGCCTTGCCCATGGTGAAGAAGCTGGGGTTCGGGTGGGTCACGCTGGATGACGGCTGGCAAACCGCCGAGGGCGACTGGTTCCTCGTCAAGGAAAAATTCCCCGCCGGAGATCGGGATATGCGCGCCATGGTGGACAAGTTTCATGCCGAAGGCTTTCGCGCCCAGCTTTGGTGGGCTCCGCTGGCCGCAGATCCCGACACCGAGCTGCTCAGGCAGCACCGCGAGATGTTATTGCTGAACGCTGACGGCTCGCCGCAACGGATTACATGGTGGAATTCATGGTACCTGTGCCCCGCGTATCCTGGCGTCCTCGAGCACCACCGCAAACTGGTCGAGAAGTTTATAAGGGAATGGGACTATGACGGATTGAAACTCGACGGGCAGCATCTCAACGGCGTGCCACCTTGTTACAACCCCGCGCACAAACATGCGCGCCCGGAGGAATCGGTGGAGGCGCTGCCCCGCTTCTTCAAGATGATTTACGAGACCGCGCTGGCCATCAAGCCCGACGCTCTGATCGAGCTCTGCCCTTGCGGCACTGCCTACGCCTTCCACTATCTCCCCTATCTGAATATGAGCGTGGCCTCCGATCCGCGCGGCTCCTGGCAAATCCGGCTGAAAGGAAAAACCCTGAAAGCGTTGCATGGCGACGGGGTGGCTTTCTTCGGCGATCACGTCGAGCTCAGCGACAACGGCGATGACTTTGCCTCCACCATGGGCATCGGCGGCGTGGTGGGCACGAACTTCCGGTGGCCGCCTGGCTCCGGGGGCCAGCGCAAGGGACGGGGCGATCTGACGCCGGAGAGGGAAAAACATTTCCAGAAATGGTTGAACCTCTACCGGGAGAAAATGCTGTCGCGCGGAGAGTATCTGGGCGACCTCTACGACATCGGATTCGATCGCCCGGAAGCCCACGTCGTGCGGAAAGGCGAAACCCTGTACTATGCCTTTTTCGCACCCGCTTACCGGGGACGGATCGAGCTGCGGGGACTTGCGCCGCGAACTTACCGCGTTGTGGACTACGAAAACCAGCGCGATCTCGGCAACGTGCGCGGCCCGAAGGCCGCGTTAGAAGTCGAGTTCCAGCGGCATCTGCTGCTGGAGGCCCGGCCCGACTGACGGGCTTGCCTGGCGGCCAAGGCCCAGCCGGTCGGCCAGTTCAGGCAGCGAATCCACCAACAGGTCGGGCGGTTCCTCGGCCAAGGTTTCCGGCTGGAAGCCGTAAGTCACGCCGCAAACCCGCACGCCCGCGTTGCGGGCCGTTCGCACGTCCACGCCGCTGTCGCCCACCAACAGGGTATGCTCTGGCGACACGCCCGCCTCCCGGCACAGGGTTTCCACGCCGATGGGGTGCGGCTTCTTGTGTTCGAAGCTGTTGCCGCCGTAAATCGCAAAAAAATAACGGGCCAGATCCAGTCCCTCCAGAATCGAGCGGCTGATCCGCACCGGCTTGTTGGTCAGCACCGCCATTTTGATGCCGGCGCTGGCGAAACGTTCCAGGGCTTCGGGTACGCCCGGATACGGTCGCGTGAAGTCGAGTTTGTGCTCGCTGTAGTAATTCAGAAAGTATTCCAGAGCTTGCTGGACCTGTTCTTCGGGAGCTTCCGGCCCCAGGGCCCGGCGCATCAGAACCGGAGCCCCGTCACCCACGTAGGAGGCGATGATCCGCGGATCCAGCGGCGGCAACCCCATGTGAAGACGGGCTGCATTGACAGCGTGGGCCAGATCCTCCCGCGAGTCAATCAGCGTGCCGTCCAGATCGAAGATCAGCAGGTGCACTGGCGAAAGCAAGGATTGCGTCTGCGCTGTCATTTCCTGGCGCGGTTCAGATTTTGGTCTTGTCGTAGTCGAAGGGTTCGTTGACCAGATGGAAAAGCGGCTCTCCTTCCCGCTGGAGATAGTAAGTCTTCAGCGGCGTGCGGGGAAAATCAGTAAGTTTCCGCGGCACGGGACGTCCGCCCTCTTCCCACTCATAAACCGGGATCTCCCAGGGATTGAACGTGTCGCTCAGGCCGCGCTCCTTGGCGATGCGGAACAGGTGCACGTTGCCTGGTTCGTGACCGGCCAGCCAGGTGCCGATGATATCTAGCCGGAACTTATCCAGGCTGAACATCACCAGGTTGGTCAGATAATCGTTGCCGATTTCAAAGCCATTGCCATCGCGCCCGTAAATGCCTTCGATGATGGCCAGCCCGGTGCGCATGACGCTCATGTGATCGCAGGTCTTCTGCGCCCAGATTTCCTGCTCGACCGGCCCCAGCGGCGCCCGGCTGTCGTAGCGCGAATACCCGAGCCGGCGGTGATTCTCGAAGTAGCGCTTGACGCGCTCCTCTGCGTCCGGGCAGATCTCGGGCTTCATGAAGTCGGGCACGCCGGTGACCATGCGCCAGCCCTGGCAAAACCGCACGAAAGGCATCACCACCAGACCCTGCTCGTTCTTCACCGAGAGGGTCATGCACATGCCGTGGGCTTTCCACTTGGCGATGTTGAGCAGCCAAGTGTCCGGCTCGTTGACCGGGGCGTAGTGCGGGATGCGGCGGAAGATGACCGGCTCGGGCACCTTGCTCCAGGTCATTTCAAAGCCTTCCCGGAAGTGGCGCGAGCGCCGGTCGGGATCCGCCGTCTCCACGCCGTGTCGCTCGTGAATGTCCATGAAGCCCCGCCAGTTCAGTGAGTGCCGGTGGTTCGCATCCGCGAAGTAAAACTTGCGCAGTCCCAGCTCGCGCAAACCGATGATGAGGCCTTCGTAAAAATCGGGATCCGTGGCCGCGCCCCAAAGTTCGATTTCCGGGCGCCGGGGGCTGCGGATGGGCGTCGGATTGGGCTTGAGGATGATGCGATGCGTGAGCGGCACGCCCGGACGATCCCGGAGCTGGAAGATTTCGCGCGCCAGTTGCAGACCCTCGCGACGCTTGGCTTCGGCGTCGGTTTTGTCCTTGACTTTGGTGCGGCGGATGAAGACCGCTTTCGGATTGGCTTCGATGAAGGGATGCAAACCGAAGTAAGCCGGGCGCGCGGCCAGGGGCGCGGCGGTGGCAGCGGCCAGAAACTCCCTCCGAGTCCAGTTCATAGTCTCATGATAGCCGAGGCGCGATTCCGGGTCGCGCCCGTGTTTACAATGAAAGGAATGCTGGACACGATTGTCGAATTCCATCGCATCCAGAAACTGCCTCCTTACGTATTCAGCGTGGTCAACGAAATGAAGGCGCGCTTGCGGGCGGCGCAACTGGATGTTGTGGACCTGGGCATGGGGAATCCGGACGGGGCTACGCCCAAAGCCGTGGTCAACAAGCTGATCGAGGCCGCGCGCAATCCCCGCAACCACCGCTACTCGGTCTCGCGCGGGATCGCGAAGCTGCGCGAAGAAATCTGCAAGCGGTACCAAACCAACTACGGCGTGGAGCTGGATCCCGAGCGGGAAGCCATTGTCACCATGGGCGCCAAGGATGCGCTGGCTCACTTGCTGTTCGCCGTGGTGGGTCCCGGCGACGTCGTGGCCACGCCCAGCCCGTGCTACCCGATCCACCAATACGGCGTGCTGATGGCGGAAGGGCAGGCGGCGCTGTTGCCCATGCCCACTCCGGAGGAATTCCTGAACCGTCTTGAAGAGATTTGCCGGCGCGGCCCCCGTCCACGGCTGATTCTGGTCTCGTTCCCGCACAACCCCACCACGCAGTGCGTGGACCTGGATTTCTTCCGCCGCCTGGTGGCGCTGGCCCGGGAGCACGACGCCATGGTGGTCCACGATTTCGCCTACGCCGACATTTGTTTCGACGGCTACCGCGCTCCCAGCATCCTGCAGGTGGAAGGCGCTAAGGAGCTGGCGGTGGAGATCTTCTCCATGTCCAAGTCCTACAACATGGCGGGCTGGCGCGTCGGCTTCTGCTTGGGAAACGCGCGAATGATCGCGGCGCTGGCCCGCATCAAGAGTTACTTGGACTACGGCGTCTTTCAGCCTATTCAGATCGCCGCCATCATCGCGCTGCGCGAGTGCGAGGAAGATACCCGGCGCATCGCCATGACATATCAAAAGCGGCGGGACGTGCTCATCGCAGGACTCAAGCGTGCAGGCTGGGAGGTGGAACCTCCGAAGGCGTCCATGTTCGTCTGGGCGCCCATCCCCGAGCCGTACCGCGAGATGGGATCGCTGGAATTCTCCAAGCTCCTGCTGGAACGGGCCCTGGTCGCGGTTTCGCCCGGCATCGGCTTCGGGCCGCTGGGCGAAGGTTACGTGCGATTCGCCCTGGTCGAGAACGAGCACCGCATCCGGCAAGCCACCCGTTCCATCCGCCGCTTTCTTCGCGGGGGAAGTTGAAGCGGCTGCCACCCGGCCCCGATCCGCTCTATAATGCGCCCGTGGTGAGTCTTGCCCCAGGTTGCCAGCCCGAGGTTATCCAGCTCGGGCGCGTCCGTGCGGCGGACCTGGAGGATTTGCTGGCCGAAGAAACCCACGCCTGGCAGCGCGATCTGGAGTGGGATTTCGTCCCCACCGCCCAACTGGTGCGCCGCTACGTCGAGATGGAATCGCTGGCCGGCTTCGCTCTGGCCGCGCAAGGACAGGTAGTCGGCTACACGTACTTTGTCTGGGAGGAACACAAGGGATTGGTCGGCGACCTCTACGTGATGGAGGCCTTCCGGGCTCACGACAGCGAGGGCCGCCTGCTGGCCGCTGTGCTGACCGCGTTGCGGCGCCAGCGCCACGTGCGCCGCGTGGAATCGCAGCTCATGTTGCTGGAGGCGGCTCTGGAGCGCCCCTTGCCGGAGGCGGCCCACCTGAAGCGCTTCGAGCGACAGCTCATGGTAATTGACCGCGAGAAAATGGCGCAGCTCAGGCCACGCAGCGCTGCGGACGTGGCCTTTTACCCGTGGGACGCAAGGTACCAGGACGAGGCAGCCTGTGTCATCGCAGGCGCCTATCGCGGCCACATTGACAGCGAGATCAACGACCAGTATCGGTCAATCGCCGGCGCCCGCCGCTTCCTGCGCAATGTGATCCAGTTCCCCGGCTGTGGGACGTTTTTCGCTCCCGCCTCATGGCTGGCCGTGGACAGCCGCTCGTCCCAGCTCTGCGGCATCTGCCTGACCAGCCTGGTCGCCGACGACGTGGGCCACATTACCCAGATCTGCGTGCTGCCCGAAGCGCGGGGGCGGGGAGTGGGCTACGAGCTTTTGCGCCGCTCTCTAGTGACGCTGGCGCAGGCCGGGGTCAGCAAAGCCAGCCTTACCGTGACCACGGCCAACCGGCGGGCCGTGGAACTTTACGAATCGGTAGGATTCCGCGTGCGACGGCGGTTCGCGGCGCTGGTCTGGGACGGGCTGTGAGGGCAGGCCACTAAGCACCCCTTTCAGGTGGTGCTATCCGGCCCAAAACGGTTTACACTGGAAGCGAGGCCTCGCCATGAGCGTACCCGAACGCCTCCGCCACTTGGCCTGGTTCCTGGGACCCAAGGCCGAAAACGCCGACGTCATGGAAAGCCTGTTGCTTCAGGCGCTGCGCGACTACATCCACTGGCGCAAGAACTACTTCCCCGGCGACCCCATCCTGGTTACACGCACTCTGCAACGCGAGTTCGGTCCCGAGCACGACGCCTTACGCGAGCGCCTGGACGAATTGCTGGCCCAGCTTCGCCGGAACTTCCCCTTTTACAGCCCGCGCTATATGGGTCACATGCTGTCCGACACCACCATGGCCGCCACCCTCGGCTTCATGACCGGCCTGATGTTCAATCCCAACAACGTGACGCCCGAGGCGGCCCCGGTGACCACCGAACTGGAGATTGACGCCACCAGCGCCGTGCTCCGCATGCTGGGCTACGAACCGCCGCCCGAGCCGCCCCCGCCCGGCGAGGACGTGCGCCGCTACTACGAACGCGCAGGCCGAAAAGAGTACGGCTGGGCGCACATCACTTCCGGAGGCACGATCGCCAACATCGAGGCTCTGTGGATCGCGAGGCAGGTCCGGTATTTCCCTCTGTCGGTGCGGGAAGCCGCCCGCGAGCACGGCCTGGAAATTACGGTCCAGCTTCCGGACGGCCACCGCGCCGACATCCGCCACGTGGACCCGTACCAACTGCTGCTCATCAAGCCGCGCGAGGCCATTTTTCTGCTGCCCCGCTTCATCCAGGCCCTGCGCAAGCAGAAGACCGGCGAAGGCGGTGACCCGCTCTGGCAAACCGCCTGGCAATACCTCAATGAGACGCGCTACGCGCTGGCGGGCGGCGCAGGCCGGTATTTCTCGGAGTTCCCCGCGGTGATCCTGGTGGCGGGTAGCCGTCATTATTCCGTAGCGAAGGCTGCCGACGTGATCGGCGTGGGCCAGGGCAACGTGATCCGCATCCGCACCGACTCTGCCTTCCGCATGGATGTGGAGGACCTGGGGCGCGCCCTGCTGGAGGTAATCGAGCAACGGCGCGTGCCGCTTTGCGTCGTAGCCACGGTCGGCACCACGGAACACGGCGCCGTGGATCCAGTGCATCGCATTGTCCACCTGCGCTCGGAACTGGAAGCGGGCCGCAGGGCATCCTTCTGGCTCCATGTGGATGCGGCGTGGGGAGGCTTTATCCGCACGCTGTTTTCCATCGAAGCCAAAGACCGGGCGGTGGCGCTGGCGCTCAAGATCGGGCGCCACCTTGACGTGCCCTACTCCGGGGACTTGCTCGACTGGCACCGGCGCTTCTCCCAGCGCGTGATGGAACTAGCCGCGCGCGCACCGCGCCCTGCGCCCGCAACGCGCCCGGAGAGAACCCAGGCCGCCGAGGCCGAGTTCCTCCGGAATACCGAGCGCGAACTGGCGCGAATGGCCGAGCGGCTCGAGGCCCAGGACTACGACGGCTACGTGGCCCACCTGGAGCGCTTCCCTGACCGCTTCGAGCACAGGCCCACAGAACCGCCCATCGAGAACTTCCGTCTGACCCCTTACGACTTGACTCACTGGGTGCGCGAGTTCGTACGCGAGCAGGTCTCGATTCGCGCCGATGGCGCCGGGCGTCGCTTCCACGTCAACTGGCCCAGTCCCGAAGTGGGCAACGCCTTCGTGGCTTTTCCCGAGGCCGACTCCATCACCGTGGACCCGCACAAGATGGGCTACGTGCCCTACCCCTGCGGCTGCGTCGCTTTCCGCAACGACCGCGTGCGGCTGTTCGTGCTGCAACGCGCGCCTTACGTCACCTCCTCCACGCAGGACCCCCTGCTCCACACCCCGCCACGCCACCGCCAGATCGAAGGCGACGGCGGGCGCATCGTGATTGACTCGTTTAGCCCCTTCATCCTGGAAGGATCCAAGCCGGGCGCCGCCGCGGCCGCCCTGTGGCTGGCCGTCAAAACCATACCGTTGACCGCCCGCGGCCACGGCCTTATCGTCAAACAGTCCCTCCTCGCTGCCCGCGAGCTCTATGAGTGGCTGAATCGCTGGGACACGCTGACCGGCGGGCGACGCTCCACCCGCTTCGTGACTCTCTCGGCCGAGCAGCCCGACACCAACATCGTGTGCTTCGTAGTCAAACGCAAGGCCTCCTCCTCGCTGGCCGAAATGAACCGGCTGACGGAGCTGGTCTATGAGGATTTCACGATCCTTTCCGAGCTGGGCGAGCGGGAGTACAGCTACGCCCAGGCGTTCTTCCTCTCGCACACCAGGATGCAACCGCCCCAATACCCGGCCGAAGGACTGGCCGCCTTCTTTGGCAGGTGCGGCCTGGATGAGAGCGCCGTCGAAGAGTACGAGCGTCAGGGACTGCTCGTGCTGCGGGCCTGCGTGATGAATCCTTACTTGCACGCCGCACGCCAGGAACCCGGCGGCGACTACATCCGCTCCCTCATCGAAGAACTGGACCGGTCCGCAGAGCGGCACGCCGCAGAGATCTGTGCCTCGCCGGTGCCCACTCCGAGTCCCGTCGCAAGCCAATAGAGGTGCCTGCGGGGAGGAGTCAGACGCGGCAACGCGGGGCCGCCGCTCACCATCTGGCAGATTGAAGAGGCAGCGGCGGGCAATGGCGTTGCGGCTCGCTAATTCCCATATCTTGACGTAGATAATCGGGAATGCGATAATGCCCTCTAGGGGCTGGCTCTGGGCGCATGGGTACTTCGACCATCACCAGCCGTCGCCGGGCAGCAATCTCGGCCGGGCATCTCAAAATCGGCAACACCCCCTTGGTCCGTCTGGACCGGATCGCCAAGGGATTGAGGGCCATCGAGATCTATGCCAAGGCCGAGTTTCTGAACCCGGGCGGCTCGGTCAAAGACCGGCCTGCGCTGGCCATGATCGAGGACGGGGAACGTCGCGGTTTGCTGACGCCCGACAGGATCATTCTCGACGCCACCAGCGGCAACACGGGCATTGCGTACGCCATGATCGCCGCGGCGCGAGGGTACCGCGTCCGGCTATGCCTGCCCCGCAACGCCTCGGTGGAGCGACAGCGGATCCTGCGTGCCTACGGAGCCGAACTGGTGCTCACCGATCCGGCCGAGGGATCCGACGGCGCCATCCGGGAGTGCCGCCGCATCTATGCAGAGGCTCCCGAACGATATTTTTATCCGGACCAGTACAACAACCCTGCCAACTGGCGTGCCCATTTTCGCACCACCGGCGCCGAGATCATCCGGCAGACCAGAGGGCGGGTCACGCACTTCGTCGCTGCCCTGGGCACCAGCGGGACCTTCGTGGGCGTCAGCCGTCGGTTACGTCGTGATGTGCCGGGCGTGGAGTGCTGGGCGGTGCAACCCGCCTCTCCGTTTCACGGTATCGAAGGGGTGAAACACATGGAAACCGCCTTGGTGCCCGGCATCTGGGACCCTGCGCTGGCGGACGGCATACTGCGCGTGGAAACCGAGCAGGCCTATGAGATGACGCGCCGGCTGGCCCGGGAAGAGGGTCTGCTGGTGGGCATCTCCTCGGGCGCCAACGTGGCCGCTGCGCTGGAGTTGGCGCACCGGTTGCAAGCCGAGGGCAAGCCCGCCGTGATCGTCACGGTGCTTTGCGATGACGGACAGAAGTACCTGAGCGAGGAGTTCTGGAATGATCCATATTGAACAGGAGGCCTGGGAGCGCATGCTCGAACATGGCTGCCGCACTTACCCCGAGGAAGCCTGCGGCGCCATGCTGGGCGTGCGGGAGGGCGATCGGAAGCGCGTGCTCCGCGCGGTGCCCCTCGCCAACGTCTGGCAAGGCTCGCGACGCGACCGCTACCAGGTGGATCCGGCCGAGCTGCTGCGCGTGGAGCGGGCTGCCCGCGAGCAAGGCCAGATAGTGCTGGGAATATATCACACCCACCCCGACGAGGACGCTTACTTTTCGCGGACCGATCTGGAAAATGCCTGCCCGTGGTATTGTTACGTGGTTTTGTCCATCCGGAACGGTCAATTCGCGGCCGCGGGTTGCTGGCAGCCGGATGAGGAACTCCGGTCCGCCGCGCCCGAACCGCTCAGTCTGCCTGTGACGATCCAAGAGGATAGCGTATGCCGAAAATCCTGATTCCTTCCGCACTGCGACAGTACGCCGAACAACAAGCCGAGGTCGAATTACAAGGCGCAACCGTGGGCGAACTGCTGGAACAGCTCGCCGCCAGATATCCCGAACTGCGCCGTCACTTGTTCACGGGAGAAGGCAAGTTACGCAGTTTCGTCAATATTTATGTAAATGACGAAGATATCCGTTACTTGCAGCGCGAGCAGACCGCAGTAACTCCGGCGGACACCATCTCGATCGTGCCCAGCATCGCCGGCGGCTCGGCCCTTGCCGAAACCGCCGCGGGTCTTAGCCAGGAGGAAATCCTGCGCTACAGCCGCCACCTGATCATGCCGGAAGTGGCCATGGAGGGGCAGCTCAAGCTCAAGCAGGCCAGCGTGCTGCTGGTAGGCGCCGGAGGCCTGGGCTCGCCGCTCGCCCTTTATCTGGCCGCCGCCGGCGTCGGCCGACTCGGCCTGGTGGACTATGACGTCGTGGATCTGACCAACTTGCAGCGCCAGGTCCTTCACAGCACGCGGGACGTGGGACGCAAGAAGCTCGACTCGGCGGTGGAAAAAATCCATGCCCTGAACCCCACGATTCGCGTGGACCGGTACGACACGGCGCTGACCAGCGCCAACGCGCTCGAGATCCTGCGCGATTACGACATCGTGGTGGACGGCACGGACAATTTCCCCACGCGCTATCTGGTCAACGACGCCTGCGTGCTGCTGGGCAAGCCTAACGTTTACGGCTCGATCTTCCGTTTCGAGGGGCAGGCCACGGTTTTCGCCATGCCGGGCGGCCCCTGCTACCGGTGTCTGTATCCGGAGCCGCCGCCGCCGGGTCTAGTCCCCAGTTGCGCCGAGGGCGGTGTCCTCGGCATCCTGCCCGGCCTGGTAGGACTCATCCAGGCGACGGAGACGGTGAAGCTGATCTTGGGCATCGGCCAGCCCCTCGTAGGCCGTCTCCTCCTCTACGACGCACTCGCCATGCGTTTCCGCGAGCTAAAGCTGCGGCGCAATCCCGACTGCCCGGTGTGTGGCGACCATCCGACCATCCGGGAGCTGATAGACTACCAGGAGTTCTGCGGCGTGCGGCGCGAACCAGGCGTCCAGGAATGGGATGAGCACGAGATCGAACCGCGCCAGCTCAAGGAGTTGATGGATCGCGGCGAGCGTTTCGTGCTGGTGGACGTGCGCGAGCCGCACGAGTACCGCATCTGCTCGATTCCCGGAGCCCGGCTGATCCCTCTGCGGGAGCTCCCGCGGCGATTGCACGAGCTCGACTCGCGAGACCGCATCATCGTTCACTGCCGCAGTGGCCAGCGCAGCGCGAAAGGCGCAAAGCTGCTGCGCGAGGCGGGCTTCGCTAAGGTGCAGAACCTCAAGGGCGGGATCCTGGCCTGGAGTGATCAGGTAGACCCGAGCGTGCCCAAGTACTGAGCAGGCCCGCCCCGAAGTCAGGCAAATCGGGCCGGATCGAGGCCGGCGGTATCGAGCGAAGGCGCGCCGTCCAGGATCATTTCCGCCACGAGCTTGCCGGTGATTGGCCCCAGTGTCATGCCTGCCATAGCATGTCCCGTCGCAAGGTAGAGGCCTTCGACTCCGGGGACGGGACCGATCGCGGGCAGCCCGTCGGGCAGGCAGGGCCGCAGACCGCACCATTCCGAGAGGCTGCGGATCGCTTCCAGACTCGTGAAATATTCCCGCGCAGCCCGTGTGAGCTGGTCCAGCCGCGGGCGACGGATTTCGAGGTTCAGTCCCGAAAATTCCAGCGTCCCCGCCAACCGCGTACGGTTGCCCAGCGGCGTCACGAAAACAAGGCGCTCGGCGAGCACACAGGCTTCGGTGACGGGCGGGCCGCCACCCTCATCCGGAGCCACGTCACAGTGATAGCCTTTGGCGGGTTGAAGCGGCAGGGCATAACCCAAAGGTCGCAGGAGGGCCGCGCTCCAGGCGCCCGCCGCGATGACCACCGCGTCCGCCGCAAGCTCCTCGCCCGTGGCCGTGCGCACACCTCGCACACGACCCTTCTCCACCAGCACGCGCGCGACCTGCGTGGCCGAGCGGAACGTGACCCCTGTCGCCCTCGCTCGCTCAGCCAGACCGCTCACGAAAGCGTAGGGATCGAGCGTGGCGGCATCGGCAAAGTGCACGCCGCAGGCAAGTCCGGGACGAAGATGCGGCTCGCGGCGTCGCAGCGGCTCCGCCTCGATCAGCTCGGCGCGGAATCCGTGGCGACGCGCGAAGGCGACTTCCCGTTCGGCTTCCCGCAACCCCTCCTCGGCGCGCCAGACCTCGTAGTAACCGGCCTTGCGGAACGCGCACGCCAAGCGCTCTTCGCCCACCAGCTCTTCGTAGAGGCGCAGGCTCTCGCGACCCAAGGGCGCGATCGCGCGCATCGCTGCGTCGGCTTCCGCCTCACCGAACCGGCGGGCAAAGTCCATCAACCACCCGACCAGAGCCGGATCGAAGCGAGGCGCAACGTACACCGGACTGAGCGGGCGAAGCATGGTCTTGACGATGGACCAGAATCGCCCGGGCTTGACCAGCGGCAGGTGTCCGGGCGCGATTGTGCCCGCGTTGCCGAAACTGGCCCCCGCAGCAATGCGCTCCCGTTCGAGCACGCCCACGCGCGCACCGCGACGCGCCAGAAACCAGGCGCAGCAGACGCCGATGACGCCGGCGCCCACGATGATGACCTGCGGCCTGGAATCCGCGCGCCCCGCCATCATCACCGCCCCCGTCGCAGCTCACACCGCGGCCGCTGCCCCCGCGTACACGCAACGCCGTCCTTCTTCGAACATGGCCACCACGTTTTCCGGCGGGACGTCAGGCTGGATGTTGTGCACCGCGGCCAGCACCCAGCCCCCGCCCGGCCCCATGATGGAAAACATCCGCCGCACTTCGGCGCGCACCTCTTCCGGCGTGCCGCGGGGAAGCAGCCGCTGACTGTCTATGCCGCCCCAGAAAGCAATGCGGTCCCCGAACTCGCGCTTGAGCCGTTCGGGCTCCATGTGCCGCGCGCTGACCTGCACCGGGTTGAGCGCGTCAATCCCCATTTCGATGAAATCGGGGATGTAGTGGTAGACCGATCCGCAGGTGTGATAGAGGATCTTGGCGCGGGTGTGCGCGCGGATCGTCGCAACGATGCGCTCCTGAAAGGGCCGGATGAGCTTGCGGTAGAGAAGCAGCGAGCAGATCGTCCGGTCCTGCATGCCCACGTCGTCGCCGAAAGCGACCACGTCAATCAGATCGCCCACCTCGGCCAGCGCCCGGCGGTTCATCTCGATCATCACCTCCAGCACAGCGTGCATGAGTGTCTGAAACAGCTCGTGATTGCCTGCCAGATCGAGGAACCAGTCGTGAAAGCCGCGCAGGTACTGCGTCATGTGGACCAGGTTGAAGCGGGCGTTGAACATGACGCCGTAACCGGTCTGGCGCAGGCGCTGGGCCTGCTCGCGCAAGCCGCGGAATCGCCCGGGATCCGTAGGATCGGGCCAGGGGTAACGGGCGATGGCTTCCGCACTCAGCTCCCCGGCCAGCGGCGAGATTTCTAGTTCGTAGTAATGGCAGCCTGGCGGGCGACGCCGCACCACGCCCCACTCGTCCCGGTAGCGCCCGTTGCCGAGCTCGATGTCGCCACCCGAATCGGGGTTCCCGTAACTGAACGCACGCAGATCCACGCCCAGATGCTGGAGGATGGCCTCGTCCATCTCCACCAGTTGCTGCATGCGGTCAATTACGACGCCCGGGCGGCCGAAGCCGAGCATCGTGCGCAACTTTTCGTAAGCGGGCGCCGTCATGCCGGTGAAGCGTGCGGTGCCGAGGTCCATGGGCAGGCGATCAGGCTCGCGGTGCTCGAGAGCAGCCAGTACGCGCTCGCGCGGCGTCATCTTCCCATTCTACGTTCGCACCTTACATGACGGGACCGATGCGCCACGGCACGAATTCGCGATGACCGAACCGCTCGGCGGCGGTGCGCTCGCCCGACGCCACGCGCAGCAGAAGCTGGAAGATTTCTTCGCCCACCTCTTCCAGCGTCGCCTCTCCGTCGGCGATGCGCCCGGCGTTGACGTCCATGTTCTCGCGCATCGCCCGGAACGTCCTGCTGTTGCTTGCGATCTTGATGACCGGCACGGTGGGAAACCCGATGGCGCTGCCGCGCCCGGTGGTGAAGGCGATCACCGTGCAACCGCCGGCCGCCAGCCCGGCCAGTGAAACCGGATCGTAGCCAGGCGTGTTCATGAAGACGAGGCCGGGCGTGACGATGCGTTCCGCGTAATCCACCGCATCCATCAGCGGCGTACTGCCGCCTTTGGCCACCGCGCCCAGGGATTTCTCCAGAATGTTGCTCAGACCCCCGTATTTGTTGCCCGGCGAAGGGTTGTCGTCGAAGGTGGCGCCGAAGGCAGCCAGATAACGGCGGTAGCTTTCGATGTAGCCCAGGAGTTTTTCGGCCACTTCTCGGTTGCGCGCGCGGCGGACCAGCAAGTGTTCGGCGCCAAAAATTTCCGGCGTCTCGGCCAGCACGGGCGTACCTCCCAACTGGGCCAGCCGGTCCGAGCAAACACCCAACGCGGGATTGGCCGTGATCCCGGAAAAGGAATCGGAGCCGCCGCAGTTCAACCCGAGCACGAGCCGGGACGCAGGGACGGGCCTCCTCCTTGCGGCCGCTGCGCGCTCCAGCAGGCGACGAATCTCGCTGCGCGCGGCCTCGACCGTGGCCCGGGTGCCGCCGCTCGACTGAATCGTCAGACCCACGAGACGTTCCGTGCGCCAGGCGTCGCCGGGGAAGTAGTTGCTGATCTGATTGACCTCGCAGCCCAGACCGATCAGCAGCGCAGCTGCCACGTTGGGATGATCGAGCACGCCCGCCAGCGTGCGCCGGAGCAGCTCGGTATCCGGCCCGATGGCATGCCCGCAGCCTTCGCCGTGCGGGAAGGCAACCACACCGTCCACACCCGGCGGCAGCGGCTCTTGCTGAAAGCTTTGCGCTACGAGCTCAGCCACGTGCGCAGCGCAATTGCTAGCCGCCGCCACCGCGATGTAGTTGCGCGTGCCCACGCGGCCATCCTCGCGCACATACCCAAGAAACGCGGGAGCGTCCTCACGCCGTTCGGGCAAAGGCAACTCCCGCTCCGGAAAGCGGTATTCGGTCGCCAGGTCCTCGAAACTCAGATTGTGCGTATGCACGTGCTCGCCGGGCTCGATGGCGCGACTGGCGCGACCGATGGTCTCGCCGTAGCGGACTACGCTCTGGCCTGCCGCAATCCCCCGCACGGCGACTTTGTGGCCGACCGGCACCTCGTCGCGCACCACGATCTCGCGATCGCCGAAACGCAGCCGCGCGCCGGGCGCAAGGGGCACGCGCGCGACAGCGACGTTGTCCTCGGGATGGAGCAGAAGGGCTGCGTCCTCCGGACGGGGAGCGCGCTGGATTTCAACCAGACTCATTGCGGGCGCGGTGCGCCGCTCAGCGCATCAAGACGGTTTCGCAGATCTGCTCGTTCAAGTGGACGTGCAACCGCCGGCCGTACGGGTGAACCCACATGCCGCTGCCCTCCTTGGGTACGGGGATTTCGGCCGGGCCGTTGACGATGCGCAGGGCGCGGTCGTTCTCGATGCCCTTGAGCAGCTTGCCGATGTGAATGTGGAAGTGGCACTGGGTGCGCACCTGATCCCCATTGTAAGCCAGCCCCCATTCGTTGCCCCAAAGCTCGCGCGCTTTTCGGATGGCCGTCTCCCACATACGCGTACGAAGCCGGTGCGGCATGCGCTCCATGGCCCGCAGTCCGTCATATTGGTGCGTGCGAAGCAGCAGGAGTGTGCGGTTGGGCTTGCGCGGGTTGGCGTCAGGGAGAAAGAAGAATTCGACGTCCGCGGGCTGGCGTTCGGCCTCCCGGCAAAGGCTGCACTGGCGCAGCTCCATGGTTTCCGGCTTCGAGGGATCGCAGGGGCAGCCGACCTCGATGATCCGCTGCACCTGAAAGAGCAACAAATGCACGAGCAGGAACAGCCGCATCATCCGCGCCCATTATACTTGAGAGTTGTCCGGGGACTGGCAAAGGCGAGCAACGGTTGCCGCGCTCATCGCGCTGTGCGCTCTGCTTTACGGAGCCGGGCTGAATCGCACGGGAATCCTCGGGCCGGACGAACCCCGCTACGCCTCCATCGCGCGCGAAATGGCACGCTCGGGCGACTGGCTCACGCCGCGCCTGTGGGGCGAGCCCTGGTTCGAGAAACCGCCGCTCACGTACTGGATGATGGCGCTGGCATTCTGCGCAGGGCTCGACGACGACCTCGCGCCCCGCGTGCCCATCGCGCTGGCCAGCGCGCTCTTTGTGGTTTGGTACTGGCGCAGGTTGAGCCGCGAGTTCGGCGAGCGCGCCGGGCTGTATTCCGCCGTGATCCTCGCGACCACCGCCGGTTGGCTGGCCTACAGCCGCACAGGCGTAACGGACCTGCCGCTGGCAGTCAGCTTTTCTGCCGCGATGCTGGCGGCCTTGCCCTGGCTGGTCCGGGGCGAGGCGAAAGGACTCAGTGGGGCGGCAGCGCTGCTGGGCCTCGCCGTTCTGGCCAAGGGGTTCGTGGCGCCGGCACTGGCTTTGCCCCTTCTCTGGATGGGGCGACGAAGGTGGCGCGCGTGGCTGCGGCCGGGGCCGATCCTCTCCTTCCTCGTCGTCGCGGCCCCATGGTATCTGTTCGTTTCGCTGCGCTATGGCTGGGCGTTCTGGCAGGAGTTCCTCCTGGAACATCACGTTGCCCGCGTTTTCACCGACCGCCTCCAGCACGTGCAGCCGTGGTGGTTCTATCTGCCCGTGCTGGCGGCCGGCCTCTTTCCCTGGACTCCGCTGGCGGCGCTGCTGGCGCGGCGACAGCTGTACGGCGACGTCCGTCTGCGATTTTTCGCGGCCTGGGCGCTGTTCGGTCTGGCCTTCTTCTCCCTGGTCCGCAACAAGCTGCCGGGCTATCTTCTTCCGTTGCTGCCGGCGGTGTGCGCGCTGATCGGAGTAGCGCTGGATCGTGTAGAGCGCGTGCGCTGGACGCTGGCGATTTCCGCCCTGCTATTGGCGCTCGTTCCTCTGGCCGCCGGAGTGCTGCCCTCGGCGCTGGAGGTCGGGATCCGCAAGGCGGAGTGGCCGGAGTGGCCTTGGACCGCGATGGCGGCCGCATTGCCGCTGGCGGCCTGGTGCTGGTGGTGGGGGGCCCGACGCAGAGAGCTGGCCATGGCAGCCATCGCAGTTGGCCTCGCCGCAGCGGTTCTCTGGATGTCCGCAACGACGCTCGTCGCGCTCGACCGCCGGGTCTCCGTGCGGTCTTTCTGGCGCGAAACCCAAGGCCGTGCAGCCGCCTGCTGCCTGGAAGGCGTGGACCGCGAGCACCGCTACGGCCTCAATTATTATGCGGGGCGGGCGCTACCTGACTGCGGGCAGCAACCTGCGCCCTGTCGAATCCGTCGGACAGCCGGTGGCACGCTCGAGCTGGCGGCGCCGTGATGCCGCGCGATCTCAGGTGATTTTGGCCTCCTTGAGCGCCTTCTCGATCTTGGCCTTCAGGTCCTTGGTCTTCTTGGTTTCAGGCACCTCGCGGAGAATCGCCAGCGCCTCCTTGCAAAGCACGCCAAGCCGCTGCGGCTGATCCAGCTTCTTGGGACCGAACAGGCTCGACAGATCATAGAACGCCTCGGCAAAGGCCATCAGGAAGGTCGCGCGCGGGACTTTCACCGGGGGCGACTTGAACAACTCCTGGGTCTTGGCGGTGTCGTCCGGAGCGCCCACCGCACGGCACGTCATGAGCAGGACTTCCCGCTGCGTAGTCTTGCGCTCGACGGCCTCCAGCTCGGCTTCCTGAATGAGAATGCCCTGGCTAATCTTGTTGAGCTGGGGGATTTCGGCCGCACTTCCCGTGGGGTAGGTGAACTCCAGAACAATTTCAGGATCTTTGTTCTTTTCGCGGAAGCGGAACATGGTTTCGGCCGCCTGCACGGCATACTGGCCGGCATGGATCCGGAATTGGGACATCTGGCGGCGGAACGGCGTGGGGTTAGTGCGGTTGGCGAAACCGCCCCGCTCGAAGCAATCGGCCAGGATCATGTAGCCCTTGGCCATGCCGGTATCCAGGACGAGCTTCCAAGGCTGGGCACGGGCAACGTACTCGTTTTCGGTCTTGGCCAGTTGTTCCAGATGATCGCTGGCCTTGACGTAATCACCCGCGGCGAAGGTCTCTTTAGCCGCGGTCCAATAGAAGGCGGGGGTGCCCTTGGCGGGCGGCGGGGGAGTACCGCCGGTGCACGAGAGCATCCACGCATTGAGGGCAAACAACGCCGAAGTCATCAAGGCTTTCTGGTGGCGAGCGGTCATGTAGATGCCTCCGCAGCAAACCTCTATCACAAAACGCGGCAGGATGCAAGCGTGCTGGCGAGCCTGGAAATGGCGTCACGTCCGTTCCGGACACGCGGCAGCCGAACCGCCAAACTGAACGCAGACCTCCCGGCGATCGTCGTCCAGGCGGCGCAGGTGAATCTCGATGCGATCGGCGGGCCAGAGATGGGGAAAGCGTTCGCCCCATTCCACCAGCACTACGGCGTCCCGGTCGAGCAACTCATCCACACCCACGCTGTCCAGCTCCTGAGCTGTGCTAATGCGGTAGAGATCCACGTGGTAAACCCTGGGACCCTCGCCATACTCGTGGACCAGCGTGAAAGTAGGGCTGGAAACGTCGTCCGGCTCCCCGGCGCCAAGGCCGTGCACGATGCCTTTGGCCAGCGTCGTCTTCCCTGCTCCCAACTCGCCGATCAGCAGCACCACGGCCCGCGACGGCAACTCCTGCGCAAGCCGCCGACCCAGCGCGATGGTTTCCTCTTCCGAGTTTGTGAAGTAAACCTGCACGGGGATCCTCAGCAGAACCACGCGGGCGGGCGCCCTTCCGCGATTTCCCGCATGGCCTGCGGGAAGAAGCCCAGCAGGTCTGTCGCGATCAGCGCCTGCTCGCCCCACTCGGCGGCCCCCAGCTCACCCGCGAGACCGTGCAGGTAAACCGCAGCCGCCGCAGCCTGCACGGCATCCGAGGGGAACTGAGCCAGCAACCCGGCCAGCGCGCCGGTCAGGATATCGCCGGAGCCTCCAGAAGCCAGGCCCGGCCCGCCGGTAGGATTCACGCGCACCCGGCCGTCCGGCGTGGCAATCAACGTCCGGTATCCCTTGAGCACCAAGGTGACCTGCCGCTCGGTCGCGAACGATCGGGCAATCCCTACGCGGTCGGCCTGCACTTCGCGCGTGCTGAGGCCGGCCAGCCGGGCCATTTCACCGGGGTGAGGAGTCAGGATACGGATCTTGCCCTCGCCGCGGAAGGGTGTCCCAGCCAGCGCGTTCAATCCGTCGGCATCCACCACCACGGGTTGCGGCAATTCAGGGAACAAGCGACGCACCACTTCCACCGTCTCTGGGTGCGTACCGAGGCCCGGGCCGAGCGCGATGATGTCTTTGTTCTGGGCCAGCTCCAGTAAACGCTCCAGCGCGCGGGCGGCGATAGTGCCCTCGGACGTCTCGGGCAGAGGCTCGGGCATGATCTCGGGCGCGTGCGCAGCGATCATGGGCAGGGCGCTGGAAGCTGAAGCCACGGTCACCAGACCGGCGCCCGCTCGCAGGGCGGCCAGACCCGCCATGGCCGCAGCACCGGGCTTGCTGCGCGATCCGCCAATCACGAGGACGTGCCCGAAGTCGCCCTTGTGCGACCAGGGCAGGCGCGGCGCGAACAACGGCGCCAGCTCCCGAGCCTCCACCAGGGAAAGAAAAATCGAATCGTCAGCCTCGTAGAGATCGGGCGGGCTTCCTATCGGCGCAATCCGCAACCGCCCCACGCGACGGCAGTTGGGCGGCAGGATTTGCCCGACCTTGGGCGCCGTGAAGGTCACGGTGTAGTGCGCCTGCACGGCGTCTCCCGGCGTCTCCGCCGCGTCGCTTTCCACGCCCGACGGGATGTCCACGGCGACGATTCGCGCTCGCGGAAAACCGGTATTGATCTCGCGGATCCACTCCCGCATGGGTCCGGTCACAGCGCCTTTCAATCCCGTACCGAGCAGGGCATCGAGCACGATGGTAGCGTCGCGCATCTCAGGGGTAATTTCGCGAGCGACCGGGCAGCCAACCACCTCCAGCATCCGGTAGTTGGCTGCCGCATCGCCCCTGAGTTCGGCGGGATCCGCCGCCAGCACCACGTCCAGACGCTGCGGGCGGAGCCGCGTCCAAAGCTGCCGGGCGACCACCATGCCGTCGCCGCCATTGTTGCCCTTGCCGCAGACGATCACCACCCGGTGCTCCGCGAGCGGGCGAAACGTTTCAGCCAGAAACTCGACCACGCGGTGGCCGGCGTTTTCCATCAACACCAGCCCCGGAATGCCCATCTCGATCGTGCGACGGTCCACTTCGCGCATCTGTTCCGCAGTCAGGATCTTCATGCCACAGCCTCCGGATGCGACGGGATAAGAAGCGGGGATACGCTCTCTGACGACGACATCGTGCGCTAAATCCTGCGGGCCACCAGCAAAGTCAGATCGTCCTGCAATTCGGCCGCGCCGGTCCACTGGTGCACCGCCTGCTCGACGGCGGCCACGATCGCTTCGGGCTCGGCTTCGGCGTATCTGAGCAACAACTCGATCAATCGTGGTTCGCCGAACATCTCTCCGTATTCATTTTCCGGCTCGGTGACCCCGTCCGTGAAGCAGACGAGCAGGTCGCCGGCCTCGAGCCGGAGGGAGCTTTCCGTGTAAGTCGCCGAGCCGATGGCGCCCACTACCATGCCGTTGATCTCCAGACGCAGCACCTCGCCCTTGCGAATCAGCACAGGCGGCGGGTGGCCCGCATTCGTATAGACCAGCAATCCCGTGGCGTCGTCATAGATGCCGAGAAAGAAAGTGGCGAATTTCTCCGGGGGCGTGAACGCGTGCAGGTGCTGGTTGAGGCGGCTCACGAGCTCAGCCGTGCAGAAGCCGCGCGAGGAAGATCCGGGGCCATCGGCGCCGGCCTGCTCACATGCAGCGCGAAGCTGCGCCCGCATGCTGGATTGCACGGTGGCCATCAACAGAGCGGCGGAGATCCCCTTGCCCGCCACATCCCCGATCGCGAGAGCGAGCCGAGAATCGGGCAGCGACAAATAGTCGTAGTAATCGCCCGAGACCAGCCGCGCAGGCCTGCACAGCGCCTCGAGCCGCAAGGTGCGCGCAGGCGGCACGGCGCGCGGAAAAAGCTGGTTCTGCACCTCGCGCGCAATTTCCAGCTCGGTCTGTAACCGCTCTTTCTCCCGGGCGATCTCGAGCAGGCGACCAAGATTCTCGCTCATGAGGTTGAAGGAATGGCCCAGTTCGGCGAGCTGATCGCTCCCCCGCACGGGTATCCGGTGCGTGAAGTCACCCTGCATGACGCGCTGCGTGCCCGTGTACAGATGATGGACCGCGCGGGTGATGGTGCGCGTGAGATTGATTCCGATCAGCAGCGACGCCAGCTCCACGATGAGGAACGCGCCTGCTACCGCGAGGAAAAACACGCTCGCAACCGATGCGGAAGTGATGCCCTCGCGCCACTCCACGGTCTGCCCGAAGACCGTGCGCAAAACGGCCGACCAGCGCGTGCGTACGAACAGGATGTAGTTCTCGCTGCGGTTGGGTTGGTCCCACAAGCTCACCGCGACAGGAGCGGCATAGTCCACCTCGGGATCGAAACGGGCGGCGGGAGGGGGCAACCGGGAGGAAGCAGGCGGTGGACGATCCCCGCGCTCGCGAACCACCCATTTCCGGGATCGGGCTTGGTCTTCGGCCAACAAAGAACGTCCGAGGATCGAAACTTCCCCGAGTTGCGGCGCCAGCGACGCCTGGGCGTCCTTGTCGAGCGGCGCCAGGAAAGTAACTTCATTCGGTCCCCGAATGACATGGGCCCACAGATACAACGCGCCATCCTTGACGACTGGACCCCAGTTGTCAGCCCAGCCCGCAGGCGGCTGGAGCGGCGAGCTATCCGATGGATAACGCCATTGACCCTGCGGGCTGGAAACGGTCAACTGAAAACCGGGATACCGGGAGCGCAGATAGGGGCCAACCCAGCGGATCCTGTCGGCCAGCGAAGAGGCGGGCGTGATAGCCAGTCCCTCGGCGACCTCGGCGAGGTATTTTGCACGCCGGTCCAGCTCGCTGGGGACGACGTAAACGGCAATCTGCCCGGCCAGGATCCACGCGCCGATCGCCGCCAGGGCAACCAGCAGCACGACGGGAACGACCGCGATGAACACGTACGCCACCAGCAGGCGGTTTCGCAGGCTCCAGATCAGTTTGCGGATGCCCCACCGCAGCCAGCGCAGCAGCACCGCTGAGCTGAGCAGCAAGGCGACCAGGGCCAGCAGGGCCGTCCCCGCTCCTGCCGGCGAAACGAAGTGGCCCACGAGAAAGCCGACCAACGCCGCACCGGCGAGGAACTCGAGCCGCCGTTTGGGCAGACGCAGGATTTGTCGGAGGTGCACGGGCTTGTTCTATCGTAACCGGCCGGGCTATTCCGGGGGCGGTTGGTTGAACCGCGGTTTCCGCGTGCCGGGACGGTCGCCGCCGACCGAGTTAGAGCCAGGCGTACTCCCAGGCGGCCTCGTACATAGCCACGATGTTTTCCAGAGGTATGTCCCTCATCAGGTGCTGCGACGGTGCGATCGTGAAGCCGCCATACGGACGGAACGTCTCCACGCGCTCTTTCACTTCGCGGCGCACGTCTTCCGGCGTGCCAAAGGGCAGCGTCTGCTGGGTATCTATGGAGCCGTGGAAGCACAGGCGGCCACCGTATTTGGCCGCCAGCTCGCGCGGATCCATGCCCGCGGCGCGCACCTGAATGGGTTCCAGAATGTTCAGTCCCATTTCCATGAGCGTGGGGATCCACCGCGCCACGCTGCCGCAGGAATGATGCATGATCAGCTTGCCGTGCCGGCGTCCCACGTCGTAGATCCGCTGAAGATAGGGGCGCACGAAGCGATTGAACAGGGCGGGACTCATCATGGGGCCGGTCTGGAATCCGTAGTCGTCGCCGGTAAAACAAATGTCAATGTATTTTCCGGCTTTCTCGAACATAATTTCCGAAGTGCGCTCCATGAAGCTCACGATGCGTTCCAATATGGCGTGTGCCACTTCGGGCTGGTCGTACATGAGCAGGAAGAAGCGGTCCATGCCGACCAACTCGCAAGCGGCCTCGAAAAACCAGCCCCACACGCCGCCCAGCACCGCGTACTCTTCGAAACGGGCGCAATCTTCCGCGTACTGGTCATAGTCCCACATGTCGGGCGAAGGCCAGTGGGGATAGGCCTCGACCTCGGCCACCGAGCGCACGCCCGCCAGCGGATGCTCGAGCGCATAGCCGAAATCCCCCACGCCGCCGCGCGGGATGCCGAAGTAATCGGTGGGGCGGCCCTGCTCGTCCACCAGCGGAGGGCCGATCCACCGCGGCTTGGGATAGCGGAAATCCACATGCAGGATTTCCATGAGCTCCAGGTCGTCTTTCGCGCCGTAGTAGTTGCGCAGGCGTTCATAGACCACGGACTCGGCGCAGAAGTCAATCGTGAAGCGGTCAATCCGCTGGAAGGTGTAGTTTCGGAGCACCCGTTCCTTGGAAGTCATTGCCGCCTGACTCAGGATTGCCACACCACCGGAATGTCGCCGGCCGGGCCGTCCAGCTCGAGCCGGACGATGGTGTCAATCGGATGGCGTTGCGCAACCGGTACGCTGACCTCGACTCCGGCAGCCGTCTGGCGCACGGAAGCTTCGCCTCCGGTCAGCACGCTGGAACGCACGATCTTGCGCGGTATCGCCGGCAGACGCAGAACGTCGTCCGGCCAGCGCAGCACGTGCAAGTAAATCACGTTCTGCCGGTGCGTGCTGCCGCCCCACCAGCGCCCGCCGGGAGTCTGGAGCGGCCCCGGTTTTTCGGGAGCCTTGTCTTCGTCGGGGGCCACGAAGGGGCCGCCCCGCGTGGAGTAAATGCTCTCGCCGTACTTGCTCAAAAAGACGCCGATTTCGCGCAGGCGCGCGGCGTGGGAAGGCTCGATCAGACCGTCAGGCCGCGGGCCGACGTTGAGCAGCAGATTGCCGTCGCCGACGGCGCAGCACACCAGGGCGCGAATGCAGGTCTCCAGGGACTTGGGCGGATCATCAGGCTTATAGGCCCACTGGGAACCGAGAGTGGCGCAGGTCTCCCATGGTCGCTGGTTCTGGAAACGGCCCAGGCGCTGTTCCGGCGTGTCGTAGTCGGCCGGGATGCCGGCGCGGTTGTTGATGACCAGGTTGGGCTCGAGCTCGCGCATCATGCGGATCAGCCGCGGAGCATCCCAGTCTTCAGGCGGACGACCCAACCCGTCGAAGAACCAGACCGTGGTGGGTCCGTAATTGGTGAGCAGCTCGCGGACCTGGCCATGCAGATATTCGATGTAGCGCGCATGGTTGGCGCCGTTCAGATAGTCGGGATGATGCCAGTCGGGCTGCGAGTAATAAACTCCCCAGGCCACGCCGCCTCGCCGGCAAGCGTCAGAAAGCATGCGAACGATATCCCTTCCGTAAGGGCACTTGGGGCTGGTGATCTTGTAATCAGTAAGTTTGGAATCGAAGTTACAAAAGCCGTCGTGATGCTTGGTGGTGAAAACCAGGTATTTCATGCCTGCGCTGCGCGCCAGGTGCACCCACTCGTCGGGATCGAACTTGACGGGGTTGAACATGCGGTAGAGGTTATCGTAGACCTCGACGGGCACGATGCCAGGACGGCCCCCTTGCCTGCCGCGGCGTTCCCCACCGCGGGACCAGCCGATCTCCGTACCCACGATGCTGACCGGCCCCCAGTGGATGAACAGCCCGAAGCGCATGTCCTTCCACCGTTCGATGGCGGCGCGAGGCGCGCCGGGAACTTCAACGGGAGCCAGGCGGAGTGCTGCGGCGCCTCCGGCCAGAGGCATCAGGCAAAAACTTCGACGCGTCACGGAATGCAACCTCCCGGTGGATTTTACTCCAGCGGGACAGCATACTGCTTGCCGCCCCGGAACCGGTCGGCCTGCCGCGATCGCGACTCAGTTCAGAAACCGGATCGAACGCAGAATGGAATCGAAGGCGCCTTGCAGCTCGGGCAGCGCGCCCTGCGGGCTGATCAGGATCACGTGGAAAAGCCCCTCGGGACGCTCGACGGTCGCCAGATAGTCCACCTCGGTTTCGCCCGCGTAAGGAGAGGTCGAGTGCAGCGTCACCAGCAACGCGGGCTGGCCTCCGACCTCGCCCTGTCGGGATCCCTGAACCCTCATGCCGGGGTTAGCGGAAATGAGCTGGCGGATCAGCTCGTCCGTCTGGCCGCGCAGGCCAGCCGTCCCGCTGCGTGGTTTGATGCCGATGACCATGCCCGCGCCGATCGCGGTCCCGGTAGCGGTTTGAACGATACCTTCCCGTGGGGCGATCACGGCGCCCTGGCCTTGCCGGTCCTGCATTATCTGCCAGTTGTCGGGGTACGAGAGCACGCAGCAGCTCATGCGGTACTCTCGCAGCGAGGGGGAAGGCTTCAGCGAAGGCCTGGGTGGGGAGCTTTTTCTCGCCGGTGGCTCGCCCAGCGAGGCCACGCGCTGCTTGATTTTCTCGAATTCCCTGGGATCGCCCGTCGTGTAAGTCCGCTGCGGCAAATACTGAATTTCGGCTTCCACTGCCTTGATCCGGTTACCGGGGTTGGGATGGTCGGAGAAAAACTGCAAGCCGCGAGAGCCGCCCGAGGTTTCGAGCTTCTCGAAGAAGCGTGCCATTTCGCGAGGGTCATAGCCGACTCGCGCCATGATCCGGGTCCCGAGCAGGTCGGCGTCTCTTTCCGCGTCCCGCGAATATTTCAGCAACAGGGATCCGGCGCCCAGGTTGATGCCCATCTGGACCAGTCGCCCCCAGAGCGATCCCGTACGATCAACGGCTGCGGCAGCCAGGGCAGCGGGTAACTGGATCAGGTTGGCCTTGGAAAGCTGGTTCGTGCCGTGGCGCAGGGCGACGTGGGCGATTTCATGCGCCATGACCCCGGCCACTTGGGCCTCATTGTCGGCGGCCGCCAGCAAGCCAGTGTGCAGGTAAGTCGGACCGCCCGGGAGAGCGAAAGCGTTGATGGTCTTGTCGTGGACGATTTTGAAGCTGTAGGGAAAGCCGGCGGCTTCGGGGGTGGCGGCCAGCTTCTCGCCGATGCGGCGCACGTAGTCATTGAGCACCGGGTCGGTCACGACGGTCATTTCCTTTTCGACCTGCCGGGCTGCTTCCTTGCCGAGCTCGATGTCCTGTTCTTTGGTGAAGAGATTGAAGCCGGGCCGAAGCCTGCGGGGACCCTGCGCCGCCAGCTCGCAAGCCAGCAGCAGGAGCACCGCCGCAACGCTGCAATACCGCCGCATGAACGCCTCCTCTCTGCGTACAGTCTAAGTGGCTGCGCAGCGGCCTGCAAGCGCCGGGTAGGACCGGGGTAGCGACGACCCAGCACTATTGGACCGGAACCAACAGCCCCCGCTCTGCCTTGTCAACCGCCCGGAGCGCGTGCTATGGTGGGGATTACTCGTGATCGAGGCCGGCTCATCTGCCGGCGCCTGACTGCCGATAGGAGTTTCGTAAAGGAGTCAAAAGTTATGCCAATGGTATCCATGCGTCAGATTCTGGACGAGGCCGCCAAAGGCGGCTACGGCGTGGGCGCCTTCAACGTGAACAACATGGAGCAGATCCAGGCAATCATGGAGGCCGCCCGCGAAACGCGTTCGCCCGTGATCGTGCAAGCGAGCCGCGGAGCACGCAGCTATGCCCAGGACCGTTACCTGTATCACCTCATGCTGGCTGCGGTCGAGCTTTATCCCGAGATCCCCGTGGCGCTGCACCTGGATCACGGCAACACGCCGGAAGTCTGCCGCTCGGCCATCGAGATGGGCTTCACCAGCGTCATGATGGACGGCTCGCTCATGCCCGACGGAAAAACGCCTTCCACCTTCGAGTACAACGTGAAGGTCACGCGGGAAGTGGTTGAAATGGCCCACGAGCGCGGCGTCACCGTGGAGGGCGAACTGGGCGTGCTGGGCGGCATCGAAGACGGCCACGGCGCCGGCGTCAGCGGACTGGCCCACCTGACCGACCCGGACCAGGCGGCCGAGTTCGTGGAACGCACGGGCGTGGATGCGCTGGCTGTCGCCATCGGCACCAGTCACGGCGCTTACAAGTTCAGCCGCAAGCCCGACCGCTCCGTGCTCGTGATCGAGCGCATCCAGCAAATTCACGAAAAAATCCCGCACGTCCACTTAGTCATGCACGGCTCCTCCAGCGTTCCCAAGGAACTCCAGGACATCATCAATCAGTACGGAGGCAAGATCAAGCCGACCTGGGGCGTGCCCATCGAAGAAATCCAGACTGCCATTCGCTACGGCGTGCGCAAGATCAATGTGGACACGGATAACCGGCTCGCGATGACCGGCGCCATCCGCAAGGTCTTTTACGAAAAACCGGAGGAGTTCGACCCGCGCACGTACCTGAAGGCGGCGCGCGAAGCCATGAAGAAAGTCGTCATGGAGCGTATGATCGCCTTCGGCCAGGCAGGGCACGCGGGCGATTACGAGCCGATCCCGCTGGAAGAAATGGCGCGGCGTTACAAGAACAAGGAGTTGTAAGTCGCAAGGCGGGGATCGCCACCCGCGTCCATTCGATACAACCTGCTGGCGCATAATGGTTCCGTAAGGAGGCGCCGATGCTGTCCCCCGGCAAACTTGTCCGCATGAAGCGCCTGGCTAACCAGGACGGAATTATTGCAGCCGCAGCCATGGACCAGCGTGGAAGTCTGAAGAAAATGCTGGCGGCCGCAGGCTGCGACGCGGTCACGGACCAGATGATGGCTGAGTTCAAGACCGCCGTCACCCGCATCCTGACGCCGTACGCCAGCGCCATCCTTCTCGATCCCGAACTGGGACTGGAGGCTGCGCGCACCCGCGCTCCCGGCTGTGGTTTGCTGCTTTCCTACGAGAAAAGCGGTTACGACAACACGCGCCCGGGCCGGCTCCCCGAGCTGCTCGAGCACGTCTCTGTCAAGCGCATCGCCGAAGACTGGCAGGCGGACGCGGTGAAATTCCTGATGCACTATTCACCGTTCGAGGATCCTGCCATCAACGACATCAAGCAGGCCCTGGTGGAACGCATCGGCGCCGAGTGCGAGACCTACCAGATTCCGTTCTTCCTGGAGCTGGTGGGCTATCACCCACAGATTCCCGACGAAAAAGGCATCGAGTACGCACGCGTCAAGCCGGAAATCGTGGCGCGCAGCGTCGAGGAGTTTTCCAAGCCGCACTACCGCGCTGACGTGCTGAAGGTCGAGATTCCTGTGAATCTGCGCTATGTGGAAGGGGCCGCGTCGCAGTCCGGACCCGCTGCTTACAGCAAGGCCGAGGCACTGGAGCATTTCCGCCGGGCCGCCGCGGCCGCGCGACTTCCCTTCATTTACCTGAGCGCAGGCGTGGACAACCGCCAGTTCGTCGAGTCGCTGGAGATGGCCGCCGAGGCGGGCTCGGACTTCTCGGGCGTGCTCTGCGGACGCGCCACCTGGAAAGACGGCGTGCCTGTGTACGTGCGGCAGGGCCTCAAGGCGCTCGAAGACTGGCTTTCGACCGAGGGCGTCCGGAACATCCAGGCAGTCAACGCCGCGATTCGGGCTGCGAAGCCGTGGTGGGCCAAGCTCGGCATGAGCGCGGCGCCCGAGGCTTGAGCCGGCTCGGCATCAACTCGCGTACTCGCTTCGCCACGGCGGATCCACGAAGCGATTGGCGCGTTCGGAATTGACCACGCGCATCGCGGCCGTATCCCACTGCAATCGCTCGCCCGGCAGCCGCTGAGCCAGGCAGCCCAGCAAGAAAGCCTCGGTCACGGGCGCCTGAGCCTCGAAGTTGGTGGGTGACGGCGGGCCGCCTTTGCAGGCTTCGATCCACTGATCAATGGCGCGATCGCGGTAGGCGTCGGCCTGAGGGCGAGGCGGTGGCTGGTATTGCCTGGACTCGGGGTAGACGCGGGGATTGTCGCCGTTGAATCCGCCGATAATGATTCCTTTGTCACCCACGTACATGACGCCTTCCTGCCCGGGCCGGAAGCGGCGCTCGTCCTGCTCGCTGAGGCCCGCAGGACGGGGCGGTCGCAAGCCGCCATCGTACCAGGTGACCCGCAACGGTCCCCGGTCGCCGTGCGCGGGGAAATCCAGGTGAACGATGGAGGCCAGCGGGTAGGTTTCTTCGTGCGATTCGGTGGTGGAAGCCTCCACGGCGACGGGCGGCGTCAGGTCGAGAATCCTGAACAGCCCAGCGAAACTGTAGCAGCCCATGTCGCCAAAGCTGCCGCAACCGAAGTCGTACCAGCCGCGCCACACGAAGGGCAGGTACGCCTTGTGATAAGGACGCCAGGGCGCCGGCCCCAACCACAGATCCCAATCCAGACCCGGCGGCACGGGCATGGATTCCTTGGGGCGCTCGATCCCCTGCGGCCAGTAAGGCCGGCTCGACCAGTTGTGCACTTCGCGCACGCGACCGATGGCGCCGTCAGCGATCCATTGCGCGATCAGGCGCGTGGCCTCGCTGGTGGGATTGTTCACGGGCAGGCCGGTTGCGACTTTGGTCTCGCGCGCCACCTGCGCCATGCGCCGCGCCTCCCCGATCGAGTGGGCCATCGGTTTCTGACAAAGCACATGTTTGCCCCTGCGCATGGCCGCCAGCGAAATGGGCGCGTGCCAGTGATCCGGCGTGGCTACATAGATGGCGTCCAGGTCTTTTTCCTTTTCGAGCAATTCGCGGTAATCACGGTACGCCTTGCAGCCACGCCAGGCGCCGGACTTCTGCCGCGATGAGTAATAAGCTTCCACCAGGCGGCGCGCAGGTTCGCGACCGCCCATGCCCAGACTGCTCTTGAACGTGTGGGTGAGCTGGACGAACCCCGGCGAGGCCAGGTCTTCGCCCCAGTTCTCGTAACCCGGGCCAAGCAGCTTCCGGGCCGCGTTGAGCAGCGCGTTGGCGCCGTACTCGATGTAATCCTTGCTGGCCTCGTTGCAATCGCACACGGCGACGACCTGGACGTCAGGGCGCGTGAGCAGGTCCATGGTCACCACCATTCCCTGCCGGCCCATGCCGATGGAGGCCAGCGTGATCTTGTCGCTGGGCGCCACGTACCCGCGCCCGCCCAGCACATGCCTGGGCACGATCAGGAAGGCAGTGGATAACAGAGAACGCCGCGTGACTCCACCGTTGTGGACATTCATTCCCGCCGCCACCTCCCGAGCGGCCGCCCCTTATGATAACTCCGGTCTGCTCACTTCGTGCCGGGAGGATGGGTTGTCCGCCGCCCCATCCCGCGAACAGAGAAATCGCCGTCCCAACCGCCGGCAACTATGGCATGCTCGACACAAGCAACTATGGCATGCTCGAGAAATGAGGATCCCAGGAACATGCTCCGCCGGCAATTCTTCGCTCTCCCGGGCCTGCTCGCGGCACGAAACGCCGAGCCTCGGCCCAATATCGCGCTTCTGCTCACCGATGATCAGCGCGCGGATACGATCCATGCGCTGGGCAATCCGCATATTCACACCCCGAACATGGACCGCCTGGCCCGCTCCGGCTTCGTATTCCGCAACGCGTACTGCCTGGGTTCGAACATCCCCGCGGTCTGCCTGCCCAGCCGCAACATGCTTTTGAGCGGGCGGGCCTACTTTCGCTACCAGCGTTACGCTTCGGGCTCGGACCCCAACCTGGCGGATGCCCTCCGGGACGCGGGTTACGTCACCTGGCACTACGGCAAGCGTGGCAACGAAGCCGTGGAAATTCACAAGCGCTTCGATTACAGCCACTATCTCAACGACGAGCAGGATCGCACCTGCGGCGAGCCGGGACGCGAAATCGTGGACCGCACGATCGAGTTTCTCCGTGCGCGGCCCAAAGACCGTCCCTTCTTCCTGTACCTGGCTTTCGCCAACCCGCACGATCCCCGCGTGGCGGCGCCCCATTATCTGGCCCGCTACGACGCCGCCCGGTTGCCGCTGCCCCGCAATTACTTGCCCGTGCACCCCTTCGACAACGGCGAAATGCTGGTTCGCGATGAACTGCTGGCGCCCTGGCCGCGCACCCCGGAGGAAATTCGCCGGCACCTGCGCGATTACTACGCAGTCATCACTGGCCTGGACTACCACCTTGGCCGCTTGTTCGGAGCCATGGAGGAACTCGGCCTATTCGGCAACACCCTGTTCGTCTTTTCATCCGACAACGGGCTGGCGCTGGGCAGCCACGGCTTGATGGGCAAGCAGAGTCTTTACGAGCACAGCATGAAGGTGCCTCTCATCCTTACCGGACCGGGCATTCGCAAAGGCTCCAGCGACGCTCTGGTTTATTTGATGGACCTGTTCCCCACGCTGGTGGACCTGGTCGGCGCCCCGATCCCGCCCGGTCTGGACGGCGTCAGCCTGAAGCCCATCCTCACAGGCCGCAGCCCGAAAGTTCGCGACACGCTTTTCACTGCCTACCGGGACGTGCAGCGCGCCATCCGCGACGAACGCTGGAAGTTGATCGTCTACCCGCGCATTAACCGCAAACAGCTTTTCGATCTGAAGAACGATCCCGAAGAGACGCGCGACCTGGCCGGCGATCCGCGTTATGCGAGCATCATCGAGCGCCTGACGAACCGGCTCCGGCAGTGGCAGCAACGCTTCTCGGATTCGGTTCCGCTGATCTCGGAACGCCCGGCGGACCCGACTTTCAAGCCACCCTCGCCGGAAGAGTATCAGCAGCTTCGACGCAAGTGGAAAATGTGACCGCAGAGCACGTCGCGATCCTCGCGGTATCTGAAGGCGGAACATGAAACGATTGCCGAGCCAGGCTTTCGCGTCGAGCCTTTTCCTCTGTGCCCCCTGGTCTTGAGAAGTAACCGGCCAGGTCGCGGCTCGCCGCTTCCTGGATGCGCGCCACCGGCAAATCCTGGGTGCCGGATTATCTTCCTAAGACCAGCACACAAACTCGAGGGCGGCGCGGGACGAGGAGGGCGGCCAACAGGCGGGAGGGTCAGGAGCGGGCGGGTCTTACCCCGGGTCACCCTGGCACCCGGGGTGGCAGGATCCGGCCGGAGGTCAGGCCAATCTGCCGGCGTCGTCCGTCGAGATTCGCACGTAAGCGGGCGTCCGGAACCCGTCCGGTAACATGATCAACGCTGCCGTGGTGGCAGCCGCCAACGCCATCCCGATCAAACCCGAAGCCAACACATCGACCGTCCGTCGCCCAAGCAAGAGGGCGGCGGAGGGGAGGAGAACGGCAAGTATGGAGCTCAGGAATCCGGGGTACACCATAAGCCACAACCTCTCCGGATCGAGCCCATTCGAACGCATTTCGCGACGCACCAAGCCACCTCCACGCCATTTCGCTCCTGCGCATCAGGAACGAACAGCGTCAAATCGTGGCTTCGGCGAAAGCGGGCAACGATTCCTCGGCGCGGCGAGGCTTCGCCCGAACCACCGGAGCTACGGCGGGCGGCTTCTCCCATGGCACCGGGAACCGACGGTAGCACTTCCGGCAAGTGTAGTAGCCGTTAACCGGCCACGTAATGTCGGAGTGCATCCATCGGCACCACTGTTCGCCCAACCGCGTGAACCAACCCGTCACGGGCAACCGACGGGTTGCAGCCACATCGGGCATTACCTCGACCCGCATCCGGGAACCTCCCCTGCCTTCGCTCGAGAGCCTCTGGCTTCGGCTTCCATTTCATGGGACGCAATTTGGCTCGACCGGGTTGCAAGGCCGCAGCATCAGCGCGTCAGCCGGAAGATGAACGACTCCATGGGGATGCGGTCGTCCGGACGAGCGTCCCGCAGCGCCCGGTCGGCCTCGTGAACCAGGCGCAAAGCCGCAACCAACTGCTCCTTTGGGAAGGCAGAGGCCGTCCTGAAAATCTGCCGGGCGCGTTCAGGCCACATCCTGACGCCCAGGCGCGCCGCCTCCGTCTGAATCTGTTCGGGGCGCTTCCAACCCGCCTGCCTTGCCGCCAGGGCCAGCCGCAACTGGCTGGAAAGCGAGGCCAGCGCAAGGGGCAGGTACTCGCTCTGATGGACGAGCACGTCGAGCACCTCCAAGGCGCGCAGCCGATCCCTGGCCGCCAGCGCGTCTGACAACTCGAAGATGTTGGCCGAGCGCGCCTCGGGCACCAGCCGCGCCATCTCCCCAGGGGCCAGGCTCCCTCCCCCTTGGACCCAGAGACTCAGTTTCTCGATCTCCGCCGCGATCCGGGCCGCGTCCGCCCCCAACGCCTCCACCAGCAGGTCCAGCTCGGCCTCCTGGATCGGGAGATTCGCTTTGCGGGCAAGGCTCGCGGCCAGCTGGCGCGCCTGTTCCGGGCGTAGCGGAAGGCATTCCACGATCGCCGGCACAGCGCTGTAGAATTTCCGGACTCGTTCGAACCGGGCTTTGTCCTCGCCCTCGGGAGCATACCTGGCCGCCTCGAAGACCAGCATGACGCCCTCGGTAGGCCGGCGAAGATACCGAGCCAGCGCCATCGAACCGCCCTCCTCCCCCTCCCCTTCAGCACCAGACGCCGCGCGGCCTTTTGGGAGCGCTGCTTCAGCGTTGCGCACCAGGATCACGCGGCGCGGGGCGAACAGAGTAAGGGTGCACGCGTCCTCCAGGACCGTCTCCAGACTGGTTTCCTCGAGGTCGTAACGCGTCAGTCCGGTCTCACGCTCCTCCTGCGCCAGGAAGGCCTCGACCAGCGCGCGCCGGCAAAAGTCCCGCTGGTACGTTTCGGGACCCAGCAGCAGACAAGCCGGAGGGAACTTCTTCTGCCGGATCTGGGTGAGGAATTGTTGCGGAGTCATGTTCAGAAATTCTCGAGAATAGCGCTCACCACAGCGCGGGCCACCTGGCGGCACAGCCGCTCCAGAGCAGCGTCGCTTTCATCCAGGTAGGCTTTTTCGTCCACAGGAATCTCGTAGCGCTCGCGCGCTTCCCAATGGGACCGCGAAAAGAGCACCTTGCCGGTGGCGCGTTCGGTGAGAGTCAGTTGCAGGACCACGCTCAGGGCGACCCCGGTGGCGCGCCCCGTCGCAGGATCGAAAACCGTGGGATACGAGTTATAGCTGACGATGACTCCGCGCAGCACGGCGTCCGCCTGCTCGGGATCGGTCACCACCTGATAGCGGGTGCGTGCGATGAACTCGTGCGCGATTGCCGAAGGCAAGCGCTCGGTGAGACGGTAGCGCGTAGTCAGGTTGGTGAAGGCGGGGATGGCGATGGTTTGCACGTGGCGAGGCATGCGGTCCGCGCGGCCCGCAATGTGATAGCCGCACCCGGGCGTCCACAGGATCGCCAGCGAGGCTACGAGCGCGCCCGTCCTCACCCGGAAACCTCGCCCTCGAGCAACTGGGCGGCGACGCTCAAGGCGTTTTCCGCCGCGATTCGCAGATTGTCCGCCACCAGCCATAACCAAAGGGCGCGAGGATTGTTCCGGTCCACCTCGATCGCGCCCACGGCCACCCCGCTCTGCCCCGCGAAGCCCACTGCGGAGGGCGCCTCCATGCCTGATCCGCGAACGTCAATTTCGGCGCGGGAGAGCGTCCGTTCCACCTGGGCCAGCTCTGGCGGCTCCTCGAGCTCGGCCCACACCGAAAAGCTGTGCCCGTGAAACACGGGGACCTGGATCAGACGCAGCGACGGTGGCGGCGGCCCCTGGCAACTCGCCAGCAACGAAGCCAGGTGCCGCTCGATTCTCCGCTCGAAATCCTCCAGCGGTTCCGGAGCCTGGCTGCCGTAGCGGACCAGAATGTTGAAGCCCAATTGTTCGTCGAAGACGCGCTTGGGCACGCCTTTGAACGTGAGCAGGCTGACCGTCTGCTGCCTGAGTTCCTCCACACCCGCACGACCCCGTTCGCTCGCGGGCTCGAATACATGGATCACGCTCCGGCGGATGGCGTAACCGCGGGCCAGTTGCGTCAGCACCAGGGCCAGCGCGATCGCCGCCGGGTGCGCCACCACGTGGACGGCCGCTGCGGGGAACTTGGAATCGGGCGGCTCAACCATCGGCGCCCGCAGGCGCGCCCGCGGTGAATCCTCGAAGCACGAAGTCAGGTCCACCAGCGCGGCCTTGCCCCCGGATCGTTCCAGCAGCTCTGCGGCGCGCTTGCTGGACGCCGCCGAGCCAGCGAGGATGACCACCCTCGCTCCAGCCAGGTTCTCCTCATCCAGCGAGGTCATCACCACGGGCTCGCCGCCGTGCTGGGTCAGCGTGACCGTGTCCTCGTCTTCATCCTCGGCCCCGATGAGTTTGATCGCCGCGGGTAAGGGCTTCTCCTCCAGCAGCTCGCGCACCTCGCGCCCGAGCAGCGTGGTGCTGCCGACAATCGCCAGAATGGGTCGCTTCTCAGCCAACTTCGTGCTCCGGACGGGCGTGGGCGGGCCGGAACCAGCGTCGCAGCATGCCCCCGATGCGCACGACCAGTCCGCTACCCACGTAGGCCGCAGCCATCCCCAGCAGCACCGGCTGCGAGTAGTACCACAACAAATAAATCAGGACCCCGCAAGAAACGACGGTCAGCGGCGAGCGGGGGCGCAGCAAGGCGAATTCCTTGAAGCTACGATACCGCCACGTGCTGACCATGAGGAAGCTGAGCAAAGCCAGCAATAGCATCCAGCCCGCGGCCCACAGCCACTGAACCAGAGGGGTGGCATCCGTAGCATAAACCACGGCGGCAATCAGCGCCGCAGCGCCGGGAATCGGAAGACCCACGAAATACTTGCGATCCGGGCGACCCGGGTTCTTGGGCACCGGGTTGACCTGAATGTTGAACCGCGCCAGGCGCACCGCCCCGCACAGCAGGTACAGGAAAGTAACAAAATAACCCGCCCGGATCAGGTGCTCGGAGGGAATCGGCGCGCCACCGGTGGCGAACTGCACGCCCCACACGAAGGCCAGAATGGCGGGAGCAATGCCGAACGTAATCACGTCGGCCAGCGAATCCAGCTCACGCCCGAACTCGCTCACCGTGTGCGTGAGCCGCGCGATGCGCCCGTCGAGGCCGTCCATGACCACGGCCACGCCAATGGCTTTGGCCGCGGTTTCCAAGTGCGGATTTGGCCCCATGGCGCTGCTCGCCAGTAACGAGCCTTGAAGCGATTTCACGATGGAGAGGAAGCCGAGGAAGATATTGCCGGCAGTGAACAAAGTGGGCAACACGTACGCCGCCCGGCGGCGCCGCAGGGGAGGTTCCGGCCTGCGCAACCATCGTCTGGGAAGGTGCAACATTGCTCAATCGTCTCCGCGCCGCCGGGCGATCACGCTTTCGCCAGCCCTGACCCGATCCCCGGGACGCACTACAATCTCCCACTCGCGGCCCAGAAAGACATCTACGCGCGAGCCGAACTTGATCAAGCCGACGCGCTCGCCCCGGGCCACCACGTCACCCGGGCGTTTGTAAAACACGATGCGGCGGGCGATGATACCGGCAATCTGCCGAAACGAAACGCGCGTGCCGTCGCCCTCGATGACCACTGTATTGTTCTCGTTTTCCTCGGCAGCGCGTTCCCGGCTGGCTACCAGGAAACGGCCCCGACGGTAGCAGACTTCGGCGATTCTCCCGCCAATGGGGGCCCGGTTCACATGGACATCGAAAAGGTTCATGAAAATGCTGACCCGCGTCAATTCGGGCCCCAGCGCGGTCACCGAGAGCACTTTACCATCGGCAGGCGCCACTGCCACATCGCCTTCGGGCACCTTTCGCTCGGGATCGCGGAAAAAGTAGAGGCAAAAGGCGGCGCCGGCCCACAGCGGCAAGGCGACCCACGGATTTGCCAGCCACCACACGAAACACCCCGCGGCCGTGAGCGCTGATGCGTAGCGCAACCCGTCGCGCACCATGAGCAACTTTATTCTCGCACACGGGCGCGGCTAGCTCGCACGCCCGGAGATTCCCCGAAAGCGGCCAGCCACGCCTTGGCCCGGTCCGTGTTATTGTCAAGCTAATGGCCGGGAGGGCCAGGCGGAGGCCGGCATGTACTTCCGGTTCACGCTCTTTAACACACTTACCTTGGTGCTCATGGCGGCCACGGCAGCCATGATCTGGATTCGGCTGCGGGTTTCCGTCGAAAAGACGTGGCCGCTCGTTTACTACGTCATCCTGGTAGCGTACTCGGAAGGCTTCCCCGGCTCGCTGAGTCCCTACGCCGTATTCGCAGGCTTGGTGAGCGGCCTGCTCCTGCGCTTTGAGTTCATGGGCGGGGTGGTGCTGAAGGGCGTGAGGCTCGTGGAGTTCGCAGTTTTCGGTTACGTGCTGTTCCGCGGCGTCCAACTGTTGCTGATGCTGCCGTGGTGAGCCGCCCTCACTCTTGCACGCGGCGAATGCGGGCTCCTACGCGCGCCAGTTTCTCCTCGATCCGCTCGTATCCGCGGTCTATGTGATAGACGCGATCCACCACCGTTTCGCCTCGCGCGACCAGCCCGGCCAGCACGAGCGAGGCGCTGGCGCGCAGGTCGGAAGCGATGACGGCGGCGCCGGTGAGCTGCCGCGGTCCGGTCACGATGGCGCGCCGGCCCTCCAGCCGGATATCGGCACCCATACGCATCAGCTCCAGGGCATGCATGAAGCGGTTCTCGAAGATCGTTTCCGTGATCAGAGAGACGCCTTCAGCCTGGGTGGCCAGAGCCATGTACTGCGCCTGGAGATCCGTGGCAAAGCCGGGGTACTCCTCGGTGGTCACGTCGGCTGCCAGCAGGCGACCAGGCCTGCGGACACGGAGAGCACCCGGACCCGCCTCCGAAATTTCCACACCGGCCTGCGTGAGCTTGCTGATCAGGGCCGTCAGATGCTCGGGCTGGCAACCCGTGACCAGCAGATCGCCTCCCGTGATGGCTCCCGCGATCAGGAAAGTGCCGGCTTCAATGCGATCGGGAATAATCGTGTGCTCGGCGCCGTGGAGCCGGGGTACGCCGCGCACGCGGATGGTCGAGGTGCCGGCGCCCTCGATCTGTGCGCCCATTTTGCAAAGCAACTCAGCAAGGTCGGACACCTCCGGCTCGCGGGCAGCATTCTCCAGCACGGTCTCACCGTCGGCCAGCACGGCTGCCATCATCAGGTCCTCCGTGCCCGTGACCGTGATCCGGTCAAAGGTGATGAGCGCGCCACGCAGGCCGTTGGGGGCTTCGGCGATGATATAGCCGTGTTCCTGCCGGATGCTGGCGCCGAGCCGTTGCATTCCCTCGATGTGCAAGTTGATAGGCCGGGCTCCGATGGCGCATCCCCCGGGCAAGGAGACCTTCGCCCGCCCGCAGCGGGCCACCAGTGGCCCCAACACGAGCGAAGAAGCGCGCATCGTCTTGACCAGCTCGTAAGGCGCTTCGGGCGCCCGGAGCTCGGCGGCAATTACCTTCAGCGTGCCATCAGAAAATTCGACCTGCGCTCCGATGTGCTCGAGCAGGCGCGCCATGGTGCGGATATCCCGCACCTCCGGAATGCGGTGCAACACAACCGGATCGCTGGTCAACAAGCAGGCCGCCATCGCAGGCAGAGCGGAATTCTTGGCCCCGCTCACGGGGATTTCGCCTTCCAGCCGGACTCCTCCTTCAATCACGAACTTGTCCATGCAACGCCTCCGACACCCGCCCGCCGGCCGCTTCCAGCCGAGCCTCGGCCGCGGCACGATCCAGCCCCAGCCTGGCCATCACGATCGCTACCTTCACCTGCCCGCCCGCTTCCTCTAGCAGGCGCGCTGCCTGCTCGTAGTCTACCCCGGCCGCGGCCACGATGATGCGCCGGGCGCGATCCAGCAGCTTCGTATTCTTCGGCTGCACATTGACCATCAGGTTGCCGTACACGTGCCCCAGCCGGATCATCGTGGCGGTGCTGATCATGTTCAGCACCAGCTTGGTGGCCGTGCCCGCCTTCAAGCGCGTCGAGCCCGCAATGATTTCGGGACCAGGCAGAGGCGTGATCGCGATGTGCGCCAGTTGCGCGAGATCGGAGTTGGGCGTGCAACTGATGCCGATGGTGACCGCGCCCAAGTCCCGGGCATAGCGGACTGCGCCCAGCACGTACGGCGTGCGCCCGCTGGCACTGATGCCCACCAGGACGTCCCTCGGGCCGAATCCGCGTTGCTGCAAGTCGCGGGGGCCTGCTTCCGGATCGTCCTCGCTGGCCTCGGTTGCCCGAGCCAGCGCGGCCTCGCCCCCGGCGATAATGGCCTGCACGAGATCGGGAGGCACATTGAAGGTCGGCGGGCACTCGGCGGCGTCCAGCACTCCAAGGCGCCCGCTCGTCCCCGCCCCGATGTAAAACAGCCTTCCGCCCGCGCGAAGCGCGGCGACCACGGCTTCGACCGCCCGGGCGATGTTGGGGATCTCTGCCGCCACCGCGGGCGCGACCTTGTGATCTTCTGCGTTCATGATCCGCAGAATCTCGATCACAGGTCTGGCGTCTATATCACGCGAGGCGGGATTGGGTTGCTCGGTCAGCAAGTGCTCCAGCATGGTCAGTAATTCCGGTCCCGCTCCAGACGGGGTCGCTCGGCACGGCTCACAGCTTTGAGGCCCGCGTACTCCTCGCCCGCGGCAGCCAGCTCCTCGCGGTTCTCGATCACCTTAGCCACGGCGCGCACGATATCCTCGATGTCCTCCTGCTCGCCCAGCAGCACGAATTGAGGGAGCCAGACCGCTTCCTGGTAGGCGGCACGCTCCGCCACAGGACAGTGGAACTCGCGGTAATCGAGCGGGCGTTCGCGACCGATGGCAAGCTGAGGAAAATCCTCCGCCCGGGCCGGGAACAGATCGCTGCGGTAGACGGCCTCGTAAAAGCGGCCGTCGCAGGGAATGCCCTCGGCCTCCAGAGCCGCCACGAACAAGTCGCGCGAGACGCGGTCGTCGGGCGGCCGGTACTGGAAGACGTAGCAGTAGATCGCCTCCCGGGTCAGGGCCGGTTGCGGGGGCAGAGGTCGGATGCCCGGCAGCCCCTCCAGCGCGCGGCTCAAGGCGGCTGCATTCCGGGCGCGGCGCTCGGTCAGCTCGGGCAGGCGTTCAAGTTGACCCATGAGGATGGCGGCCTGGAATTCCGTGATGCGGTAGTTCCAGCCGACCACGCGGCGCTTGAAGTGGTCGGTCAGACTGGCGCGGCCGCAATTGGTCAGCGACTGGAGCAGCTCGAAGTATTCCAGGCGGGAGGTGATCACGGCGCCGCCTTCGCCGGCCGTCATGATTTTGCTGGACTGGAAGCTGAAACAGCCCATGTCCCCGATGGACCCCGCTCCCCGCCCCTTGTACTGGCCACCGTGAGCGTGGGCGCAGTCCTCGATCAGGATGAGGTCGTGCTCCACAGCGAGTCGGGTAAGAGCGTCCATGTCTGCGAAGCGCATGGCCAGGTGGACCGGAAGCAGAGCGCGCGTTCGCGGCGTGATCGCACGTCGGGCAGCCTCCGGATCGAGGCAATACGTGTCGGGATCAATATCCGCGAAGATGGGTACGGCTCCCACTGCGAGGACGGCGGCCGCGGTGCCTTCCCAAGTGTAAGCAGGCACGATGACCTCATCGCCAAAGCGGATCCCAGCCGCCTGCAAGGCTGCCACCAATGCGATCGTTCCGTTGGCTACGAGGCAGCCGTAGCGGGCGCCGTGGTACTCGGCAAAACGCTGGGCGACTTCCCCGGCGAGCCGGTTGGGGAAGGGGTAGCCGCCCCAGTTCCCGCTCTCCAGGACTTCAAGGAGCCGGCTTCGGTCGGCCGGGCTGGGCTGTGGCCAGGAGGGAAACGGGCGGGGGCGGACTTTGGGACCGCCAAGCAGGGCAAGTTTGGGCATACCCGTAGCTTAGCCCGCCTGAGGCGAGGCGTGAGGCCGCCGCGAGGCAGACCGGCAGGCGGGCCGATGGGCCACCGATACGCGACGGTCGGGATCAGGCGCTGAAGGAGCTGCCGCAGCCGCAGGTGTTCCGTACGTTGGGGTTGTCGAACTTGAACCCAGCGCCCTCCAGGGTCTCTACGTAGTCAATCCTGGCGCCGTCCAGGTACAGCATGCTCACTTGGTCAATGAACACCTTCAGGCCATCGAAATCGTAGATCTTGTCGAGCATCCCCGGGTTGTTTTCGAAGGCCATGGAATAGGTGAATCCCGAGCAGCCTCCTCCCACGACAGCGATACGCAGGCCGGCGGGCTTGGGATCGGGCTGCTGGGCCAGAATCTCCTTGACCTTCTGGATGGCCGTGTCCGTCAAGTGCACCATAAGCGAATCGTCTCCCTCTACGGTTTAGATGCTGTCTGTGGAACATTGTCGCAGATCTTTGACCTGGGGCGCCCGCCCGGGCCGAAACCCGGGCCAACGGGCGGGGTTTGCCATCTGGTAGGATGCTCGGGGACGGGTCCCGGTTCGCCCGACGGAACTGGTTGAAACCGTTCGCTCGGCGCCCGCGTCTCCCACAACAGGATGAGCGGCCTGAGCGCGGTATTGCTCTTTCCGCGGGCCGGTGGCTCGGTTCGGGACGGAGTCACAGTGGATCACCGGACCAGCGACGAGGCCGAACTGGTTCGCCGGGTTCAGGCCGGTGACGAGGCAGCGTTCCGCGAAATCGTGGAGCGCTACCAGTCCAAAGTCTACTCCATCATTTACGGGATCCTCCGCAACCACAACGACGCCGAGGATATCGCCCAGCAGGTCTTCGCCAAGGTCTACTTTTCCATACCCAACTTCGACTTCCGAAGCTCCCTGCTCACGTGGATTTACAAGATCACGGTCAACGAGTGCTACGACTACCTGCGCAAGCGGAAGGTCCGCAAACTCGTCTATGAGAGCGACCTTCCGGAAGATGACGACCAGCGGGTGCAGTTGAACGAGCCGGCGCGAGACCAAAGCCCGCCGATTGACGACTTGGTGGCACGACGCGACCTCGCGTTGAAACTGCTGGCGAAGCTGCCGCCCGAGGAACGGGATCTGCTTTTGCTGAAAGAAGTCGAGGGTCACTCCGTCGAGGAGCTGGCGGAGATGACCGGAATCAACGAAAACACAATCAAGGTGAAGCTGTTTCGCGCCCGGCAGAAACTCTTGAAGGCGGCCCAGCGCATGTTGCGCACCGCCCCGGGTGTAGTTACGCCATGATAGATCTCTGCGAGCGGGGTCACCGGACAAGCGGACGAAAGATCCGCGGACCCCGGAGCGCCGTGCCCGTCCCCGGCCGTGGCTTGTGGGGCAGGCCCGGTGTGCCATCGTGGCCAAATCGGACTGCGGGCAACTGTGAGGGAAGAAGCTATGCACCAGGTCGTGCGGGAACGCCTGGAGGATTTGCTGGCGGGATCTTTGGAAGGTGACAGCGTGGCCGAGCTGCACCTGGCGGCCTGCGAGGAGTGTCGGCAGCAGGTGGAGGCCTTTCGGTCCAACGCCTTGTTGATCCGGTCGCTGCGCTACTCGCAGCAGGTCGCGCCGGCCCCGGGCTTTTACGCCCGGGTGATGGACCGTATCGAGGCGCGCCGCAGCGCCTCAGTGTGGAACGCTCTGCTGGACCCGGCCTTCGCCTGGAGGCTGGCGGTGGGGTCTGTGGCGGCTTTGCTGCTGATCGGCTCATTCATCTTCATGCGGGAAGCCGAACCGCCGGAGCCGGCCGTCACCGTCATTGCCGTCCAGGAGCATCCCCCGGATCTGGGGAGCGATCCACTGCGGGATCGTGACACGGTCCTGGTCACCCTGGCGACGTACCGCGAGTAGGCTCGCATGAAGCCGGGCTGTGCGGCATATCTTCGCAATCCGCGCGTGCTCGCCACGCTGTTGCTCGTGTTTGTTTGCGGAGTGGCGGCAGGCGTGCTCGTGATGCACCTGGCAGGCCACCGCCTGCACAACCCCAAATCGCTCGCCTGGAAAGAAGGGGGCAAACAGGTTACCCTCGAGCGCCTCAAGAAAGAACTGGACCTCACCCCGGAACAGGCCGCAGAACTGGAGAAGGTCCTCGACGACTTCTTCACTTACTACCACACCTTGCAAGCCCAGATGGACGAGGTTCGCGCTACGGGCAAGGACCGCATCCTGCGGCTGCTCAACGAGCGGCAAAGGCAAAAATTCGAGCAGATGCTGGCGGAATTCCAACAGCGCCAGCTCCCCTGAGAGTCCCCCGAACCAGCGGTCCTCGACGCGCCGACTCCCCTTCCTTGCGGGCCTGCCCTCAGCCTCGGCCAGATGCATTGTGTGCCCGCCGGATCGCCTGCTCGAGGCCGGCCGGCATCGGGTAGAATGCTCGCCATGAGGATCCTGTCAATAGTCTTGCTCGCAAGCTTTGTGTGGCACGCCCAGGCCCAGCGACCGGCGGACGAGTTTCCCACGGCGGCGGGACCGGTCCGCATCACGCCAATCCAGCACGCCAGCCTCATGATCGAGGCGGGCGGGCAGGTGATCCACGTGGATCCGGTGGGCGAGCAGAACTATCGCGATCTGCCTGGGGCAGACCTCATCCTGATCACGCATATCCACGGCGACCACCTGGATCCGAAAGCCATCGCGCGGTTGCGAAAGCCGGGCACACAAATCTTCGGGCCCGAGGCGGCCAAAAAGACTCTGCCCGAGATCACGGTGATCCGTAACGGCGAAAAGAAGACCTTTGGAAAGTGGGAGATCGAAGCGATTCCGGCTTACAATATCCAGCGCGGACCGGCGCCCGGACGGCTATATCACGAGAAAGGCCGCGGCAACGGTTACGTGCTCACTTACGGCGGCAAGCGTTTCTATATCTCGGGCGATACCGAAGGGATTCCCGAAATGAAAGCCTTGCGAGACATAGACGTGGCTTTCGTGTGCATGAATCTGCCCTACACGATGCCGCCCGAGGAAGCCGCCGAAGCCATTCGCGCCTTCAAACCAAAAGTGGTTTATCCCTATCACTACCGCAACTCCGATCTCACCGTGCTCGAAAAGGCGCTGGCCGGGACAGGGATCGAAGTTCGACTGCGCGACTGGTACCGCTGAGCATTTCAGCGCGCGGGCGCGCGGGGACGAAGGCGCAGGCCGCCGCTGGTGCCCGCGGGCAGGGCCAGAATGCCCCCCAAGTCGGTGCGCTCTTCGCGCATCTCCTCGTCATCCACCTCGACTTCGTAGGTCCGGTTGGGCTCCAGGCCCACGAGGAACCGCGCACCCGCCCCTTGCGGGATGCGCAACCGGGTCCGCTCGCCCACTGCAATGACCACGGTTTCGCCCACCACCAGCGGCTCTGCGTGCCGGGCCACATTCAGGCGTCGGGGTTCGCCATCCTGGAACAATTGCAGAGAGCCTTCGAACCAGCCCAACCAGGCCGCATCGTCTTCCCAGCTCGAACGGACAAATAACCATCCGAACCTCGGATCGTGATGAAGCAGAGGCAGGCTGTGATAAGTGAGACCGGGATGGTAAGGATTGGCCCAGAGGAACTCGTAGGGAATGCCGAAAGGATGGCGCATGAGGTAACGGTCCTGCATCACCCAGCCTTGCAGAAACTGGGTTTCTTGTGCGTTGGGCTCGTAGGCGACCAGCGCCATGTCCGCGGCGCGCGACAGCATGGCCGCGATCAGGTCCGGCCTGGCGTCGGCGGCGGCGGGGATGCGGTAGTCGTTCTCTGCTCCCGGGTAAGTCGCGGGATAGTAAGTGATAAGTCGGTAAAAGGGAAGATCCTTGAAATACCAGCGGGCGTCCTCGCGTAAATCGAGATCCAGATTGTCGCGCAGGGCGTGGAGTAACTCGAAGAGCGCGTAGTGCTCGGATCGGGGGACAGGTCTGCCACGGTTCAGCGCGGGAACGATCTTTCCTTTCCACCATTGCTCCACGATGCGCCGCAGTTCCGCCTCGGTTTTCTTCGGTCTGTGGTCTGCCAGCGCGATCGCGGCCAGCGCGCGGGAACGCGCCTCTGCCACACTATCGCCGGGCGGCTTTTGCAAGGCGGCCTCGAGCCGGCTCACCAGGGCCTTGATTTGCGCCTCATCCATGAGCGGGCCGCACCAGTCCATTACGAACGCAAGCTGGCGCAAATCGTTGCCTTGGGAGATAGCCCACGCCACGGCCTGCCGTCCGACGCGTTCGTCCCCGCTGACGCGGTAGTAGAGCGCCAGCGCGAACCCCGGTTCGGGCAACGACGCATGTCCCTCCACCAGAGCCTGAAATTGTTCCCAGCGCATGGACTGGCGACTCCGCTCGCGCTGTAACAGCCGCAGGCGCTGGGGACGCAACAGCAGGCGCGGTGGGGCCGTACCTGGCCGGTAATCAATCACGTCCTGGCCCGCCGCGGCAGCGCTGGAAATCAGGCAGGCCAGCAAAAGGGGGAACAGCCGCGAGCAGTGCAAATCCGATTGTGTCACAGTGACACAGGGCTGTGGCAGAGGTCGCTTGGCGCAGGCGGCCACCCGCTGTTCTGACTCATTATTTTCAATAGGTTAGGAGCGTTCGCGAGAGGAACCCGCTTTGCACTTTCCGAGGGCGAGTTGATGAGAGATCTCTGAATGACCTGCCCTCTGCTGCGTCAGGCAGATCGGCAGTGAGCGGTGCAGTGCGACACGACGTGCTTGCGGGAGCCGGTGTTTCATGCCAAGGCCGCTCACACGGCCGCCCTGCTGGTCGCAACAGAGGGTCTTTTTTTGCACTCATAGCGTTTTCCTTTCCGGGACCGCAGGTTCCGGGTGCAGTCCGGCCTTACCGGCGATGGAATTTTCGGACGCGGGCCTCGTCGGTGAGGGTATGGCGAAGCGGGTGCTCCCATTCCGGACCGCCCCGGCGCCCGGTCCCAGCCCGAGCACCGGGCACCCGCGCTGAGGTCCCATCCCGTCGCGCGGGCTTTCCTCACCAGCACAGGGTTCCGCTGCGGGGTTCCTCGTCAGGATTGGGCAGGTACAGGGTCTTGCAGCGCTCGCAACGGTAGATTTCCGCGTCCTCGCCGAAGCGCCGTTTGATTTCCTCGCCGAAGAAATACCAGCGCTTCAAGTGGCCCGCGCAGAGCTTGCCCTTGGAGTCCTTTTCATTGCACGCGCGCTGGCGCGGGATTCGACGCTTGATCTTGGTGCCGTCGGGCAGGCGATCCACCAGATTGGGATCCTGAACCTGCGTCTCGCTGCTCGCTTCCATGGTCTCGTTCACGCGCAACCTCGAAGTATGCGAGTATAGCACCGCGGGTGAAGTGGACCGGGGCCGGGCGTCTTTGTTACCCTGAAATGTTCGCCGTTCGCTAATGCCGGCCCGCGTGAGCGAAGCCCTTGTGCTTCGTACCTATCCCTTCCGGGAGGCCGATTTGATCGTGAGTTTTCTGACGCGGGACGCGGGCAAGCTGCGCGGGGCGGCGCGACGCGCGAGGCGGCCGGGAAGCCGCTTTGGCGCGGGGCTGGAGCGACTTTCGCACGTGAGGATGACGTATTTTCAGCGCGAAACGCGGGAGCTGGTGACGCTCGACACCTGCGAGCTGATCTGGTCCCCGTTCGATCTGGCTGCCGATTACACCACGGGCGTCGCGCTCGATTACATGGCGGAAGTAACTGAGCAGTTGCTGCCGCCGGCCGAGCCGAACGAGCGCTTTTTCCGGTTGCTGCTGGCGGTTCTGGAGTTCCTTCGCAACAAGGGCGCCGCCGGAGTCTGGCAGGCGGTCGCTTACTTTACCTTGTGGGCGGTCAAGCTCTCCGGCTGGCTGCCCCCTTTGGGAGTACAGCCGGATTCCCAGGCGCTGGCCGAGGAAATGCTGCGCACGCCCATCAGCCAGATGACGCCCCGCGTCTGGGATCGCACTACGGCCGCGGACCTGCGGCGCTTCCTGGTGCGCCAGATCGAGGAACACATCGAGCGCAAGCTGGTGACGGCGCCGCTCCTGGAGACGGCATGAGGATCACAAGGAGCGACCAGTCGGGCTGAGAACCATGTACACGTTCCAGGACATCCTGATGCGGCTCAAGCAATACTGGGCGGAGCGCGGCTGCATCGTGCAGGAACCCTACGATGTGGAAGTGGGCGCCGGCACGATGTGCCCGGAAACGTTCCTGCGTGTGCTGGGGCCGCAGCCGTATCGCGTCGCCTACATCCAGCCCAGCCGCCGCCCGGCCGACGGGCGTTACGGGGAGAACCCCAACCGGCTGTACAAACACTGGCAGTTGCAGGTGATCCTCAAGCCGTCGCCCGAGGACATCCAGGAGCAGTATCTGGACAGTCTTCACGCCATCGGCATTGATCTGCGCAAGCACGACATCAAGTTCGAGGAAGACAACTGGGAATCTCCCACTCTGGGCGCCTGGGGCATCGGCTGGCAGGTCATGCTGGACGGCCTGGAAATCACCCAGTTCACTTACTTCCAGCAATGCGGCGGGCTGGACCTGGACGTGGTGCCCGTGGAACTGACTTACGGAATGGAGCGGCTGGCCGCGTTCCTGCAAAACAAATCCAGCGTTTATGACATCGAGTGGGCGCCGGGCATCACCTACGGGCAGGTGCGACGCGCTGACGAGCTCCAGTTCTCGGTTTATAACTTCGAACTGGCTGACGTACCCACCTTGTGGCGCCTGTTCGAACTGCACGAGGGGGAGTGCCGTCGCCTGCTGGATGCCTGGCCGCAGTACCCGGACAAGCGTCGCTTCCCGCTTCTGGCTGCCTACGACCAGGTGCTGAAGTGCTCGCACCTGTTCAACCTGCTGGATTCGCGTGGGGCGCTCAGCGTGACAGAACGCGCGGCCGTGATCGGACGCGTCCGCAAGCTGGCTGTAGGCGTCGCCGAAGCCTGGCTCGAGCAGCTCCGGCTGGAGGAAGCAGCGTGACGGACTTGGCGTTCCTGCTGGAAATCGGCACGGAAGAAATCCCCGACTGGATGATCCCGCCCGCGCTGGAGGACCTCCGCACCTCCTTCCAGCGCCTGGTCGAGGAAAGAGGCGTGGCCGGCGACGGGCTGGCGGTCCAAGTGGACGCCACCCCGCGCCGCCTTGTGCTGCGCGCCGGGCCGCTGGCGGAGCGCCAGCCTGATCGCGAGGAGTGGGTCCTCGGCCCGCCCCGCTCGGCAGCTTTCCGCGATGGCCAGCCGACACCTGCTGCTGAAGGCTTCGCCCGCAAAATGGGCGTCGCAGTCACGGATCTGGTCGTGCGCGAAACCCCTCGCGGCGAGTATGTAGCCTGCCGGCGAGTCACGCCCGGACGGCCTACGCGCGATATCTTAGCCGAAGCGCTCCCGGACCTCATCCTGGGCATTCACTTCCCCAAGACAATGTACTGGACCGGCAAGGGCGGGCCGCGTTTCATCCGTCCCATCCGCTGGCTGGTGGCGCTGCTGGGCGACGAGATCGTGCCGTTCGAGCTGGCAGGCGTTCGCTCCGGCAATCACACCCGCGGCCACCGCCTGCTGGGTTCGGATCGCATCCCGGTGACGCTGGCCACTTACTCGGACCAGTTACGGCAAAATTACGTGTTGGTTTCCGCCGAGGAGCGGCGCCGAAAGATCGAAGAGGGGATCGAAAAGCTCCTGGCAGGAACGGGACTGCGGCTGCGTCCTGACCGCGCCCTCCTGGATACCCTCGTCTACCTCACCGAGTATCCTACCCCGATTCTGGGCAGCTTCGATACGGAATTTCTCAGTCTCCCCGAAGAAGTTCTGGTCACGGTGATGCGCCACCACCAGAAATACTTCTCGGTGGAGGACGCGGAAGGCCGCCTGGCGCCTTTCTTCATCGCCGTCATGAACACGGACGCGGATCCGGAAGGGTTGGTCCGTCAGGGCAACGAAAGGGTGCTTCAGGCGCGCTTCACAGACGCCCGTTTCTTCTGGGAAGTAGACCAGCAGAAGAAACTGGAAGACCGCGTTCCCATGCTCGCCCAGGTCACTTACCAGGCCAAGCTGGGCACGTACCTGGACAAGGCGCACCGTATGGTTCGCCTGGGCCGGCGACTGGCCCGAATGCTGAAGGCCGATCCGCGACCCGTGGAACGCGCGGCCCTGCTGGCCAAGTGCGACCTGACCACCGAAATGGTCAAGGAGTTCACCGAGCTTCAGGGCATCATGGGCGGGCTCTACGCGCGCCGCCAGGGCGAGCCGGAAGAAGTCTGGCGCGCGATCTACGAGCACTACCGTCCGGAAAGCATGGAGGACGCCATTCCGGGCACCTTGACGGGATGCCTGGTTTCGCTGGCGGACAAGCTGGACGCACTGCAAGGATGCTTCCGGGTGGGCTTGATTCCAAGCGGCTCGCGGGATCCCTTCGCCCTGCGGCGAGCAGCGCAAGGCGTGGTCAGGATCCTCGTTGAAGCGAGGCTGCCGCTGCCTCTGCGGCGACTTCTGGGGAAGGACCAGGCGCTGGTCGAGTTTTTCGAGGACCGACTGCGATACTACTTCCGCGAAGTCCGCGGATTCGCTTACGATGAGGTGAACGCGGTCCTGGCCGCGGGCTGGGACGACCTGACCGATCTGGAAAGCCGGCTGGAGGCCCTGCGGCAGGTGCGGCCCACAGAGAATTTTGAGCCGCTGGCGGTCAGTTTCAAGCGAATCAAGAACATCCTGCGTCAGGCGAACTGGCCGGCGACGCCGGACTCCGCCTGCCAGGTCCGCGAAGAAAAGCTGGAGGCCGGACCGGAAAAGGAGCTGTGGGGCGCGTTTCAGCGCGTGCGGCGCGAAGTGCGTCGGCGCCGCCGAAACAAGGAGTACCGCGAGGCCCTGGAAGCGATCGCCTCGCTGCGCCCGGCGGTGGACCAGTTTTTCGACAAGGTTCTCGTCAACGCGCCGGATCCCGAGATCCGGCAAAACCGGCTGAACTTACTCAGCCACCTGTTGAGCGAGTTCTCATCCATTGCCGATTTTTCGGAAATTGTAACCAGACAAGAGGAGAAATAACCGTATGCCCAAGTACGTATACGCATTCGGCGGCGGCACAGCCGACGGCGACGGAACCATGAAAGACATCCTCGGCGGCAAGGGCGCCGGCCTGGCGGAAATGTCGCGGGCAGGCGTTCCTGTACCTCCGGGATTCACCATTTCCACCCAGGTCTGCAATATTTTCTTCGAGCGCGGCGGCGAGCTGCCTCCCGAAATCGAAGAGGAGATCCAGCAGCACCTCCGCCAGCTCGAGGAACGCATGGGCCAGAAACTGGGCGATCCGGAAAACCCGCTCCTGGTGAGCGTGCGCTCCGGCGCCAAGTTCTCCATGCCCGGCATGATGGACACCATCCTCAACCTCGGGTTGAACGACGAAACGGTGAAGGGTCTGGAAGCCAAGACCAACAATCCGCGCTTCGCCTACGACTGTTACCGGCGCTTCATCCAGATGTTCGGTAACGTCGTTCTCGGCATCCCCAAGGAGGAGTTCGAGAAAATTTTCGAGGCGCGCAAGAAGAAGGTCAAGGCCCGCTACGACACCGACCTGACGGCTGAGGACCTGAAAGCCATCATTGCCGAGTACAAGAAGCTGGTCGAAAAGAAGACCGGCAAGCCCTTCCCGCAGGACGCCCACGAGCAGTTGCGCATGGCGCGCAACGCGGTCTTCCGCTCCTGGTTCAATCCCCGCGCCCAGCATTATCGCCGGATGAACAAGATTCCGGATGACCTGGGCACGGCGGTCAACGTCCAGGCCATGGTCTTCGGCAACATGGGCGAGACCTCGGGCACCGGCGTGGGCTTCACGCGCAACCCCGCCACCGGCGAGAAAGAGTTCTACGGCGAGTTCCTGCCCAACGCCCAGGGTGAAGACGTGGTGGCGGGCATCCGCACGCCGCGGCCGATCAAGGAGCTGGAAACGCTCATGCCCGACGTATACAACCAGCTCCGCGAAATCACGGCCATGCTCGAGCGTCACTACCGCGACATGCAGGACTTCGAGTTCACCATCCAGGAAGGCAAGCTGTACATGCTGCAAACGCGCAACGGCAAGCGCACCGGACAGGCTGCCGTCCGGATCGCGGTGGACATGGTGGAAGAGGGCCTCATCACCAAGGAAGAGGCCATCATGCGCGTGGATCCGCAGCAGCTCGACCAGCTCCTGCACCCCATGATCGCGCCCGAGTCGCGCAAGACCCTGCAAAAGATCGCCGAGGGCCTGCCTGCGTCCCCTGGCGCCGCGGTGGGCCGCATCGTGTTCACGGCGGATGACGCCGTAGCCCAAGCCAAGAAAGGTCCGGTCATCCTGGTACGCTCCGAGACGGTGCCCGACGACATCCATGGCATGGAAGTGGCCAAGGGCATCCTCACTTCGCGGGGCGGCATGACTAGCCATGCTGCGGTGGTGGCGCGTGGCATGGGCACTCCCTGCGTGGCCGGCGCGGGCGCGCTCGAGATCAACGAGCACAAGAAAGAAATGTCGGTGCGGGTGGGCGATCGCACCATCACCCTGAAGGAAGGCGACTGGATCTCGCTGGACGGCTCTACGGGCGAAGTGTTCGCCGGGCAGGCCAAAACCGTGGATCCCGATCCCACCTCCGGCGTGCTCGCCAAATTCATGAGCTGGGCCGATGAGTTCCGGGGTTCCTTCGGGGTGCGCGCCAACGCCGATATCCCGCGCGACGCTGAGGTGGCACGCCGCTTCGGCGCCGAGGGCATCGGATTGTGCCGCACCGAGCACATGTTCTTTGCCCCCGACCGCATCCCGCACATGCAGGCCATGATCATGGCCCGCGACGAAAAGGAGCGGCGCAAGGCGCTCAACAAGCTGCTGCCCATGCAGCGGAAGGACTTCATCGGGCTGTTCAAGGTCATGAACGGCTACCCGGTCGTCATCCGCACCCTGGATCCGCCGCTGCATGAGTTCCTCCCCAAGCGCGAGCAGATCATGGTGGACCTGGCCAGGCTGCCGCACGCCGACATGAAGACCAAGCGCGAGATGGCCGAGCGCTACGGCGTCAAAGTCAGCGAGCTCAAGAAGCACCTGCCCGAGCTGCTCAAGCGCGTTGAGGAGCTGCACGAGTTCAACCCCATGCTCGGGCTGCGCGGCTGCCGGCTGGGCATCACGAATCCGGAGATCACGGAAATGCAGGCCCGCGCCATTTTCGAAGCCGCGGCCGAATGCCACAAGCAGGGCATCAAGGTGATCCCGGAGGTCATGATCCCGCTGGTGGGCTCGGTGGCCGAGCTGGCGCATCAGAAGGAGATCGTGGTCCGGGTGGCGCAGGAGGTGCTCGCCAAGCACGGCATCACTGACCTGAAGTACATGGTGGGAACCATGATCGAGGTGCCGCGCGCGGCGCTCACTGCGGATCAGATCGCTCAGGAAGCTGAGTTCTTCAGCTTCGGCACCAACGATCTGACCCAGATGACACTGGGCATCTCCCGCGACGACTACGTCAAGTTCTCCAAGGTCTACGAGGACAAGAAGATCTTCAAGAGCGACCCCTTCGCCGTCCTCGATCAGGAAGGCGTAGGCAAACTGGTCGAGATGGGCGTCAAGCTCGGTCGTCAGACGCGGCCCGAGCTGGAAGTGGGCATCTGCGGCGAGCACGGCGGCGAACCGAGCTCGGTGGAGTTCTGCTACCGGGTAGGGATGAACTACGTCTCCTGCTCGCCTTACCGGGTGCCCATCGCACGGCTGGCCGCAGCCCAAGCCGCTATCGCCGCCAAGGCGGCCGAGGCCAAGGCCGAGCTGATGCGCACGGCGTGATCCCTTTTTCCGGCCGGCCCGGCGCCAGTCCCCGTCGGGCCGGCCTTTTTCTTAGCGCCCGGGTTTGACGCAGAACAGGTCGGTCCGGGTTTTCCCGCCTTCGGTGATGCGCGAGAGCGCGTACACCGTGCCGTCCTTGCCCACCGCAATCGAGTTCACGTAACTCGGCCTGTCCCCGTTCTCAAAGAAAATGGGGCCGTGATCTTTGTAAGTCCCCGTGGGGATGTGGTAAGTGATGAGGTGCAAGTTTTCCCTGCCCTTGGCCTCCCCCATGGCGGTGGTGGCTTTGCCGGTGACCCGCTTGCCGCCCTCGTAAATCGGCCCTCCAGTCAGGTAATAGATCGTGTGACCGTCAGGCCCCAAGGTGAAGCCCAGGTAGCCGTAGCTGAACTGGTCGAACATGCCCGCGCGCTTGGAGGGTTCGGAAGTAATCCTCTCGAGCACTTCCACGCGCGGAACGCGAGGATCGAAGGCAAACAGATACCCGGAGTTGCCGTGCACCGCGTAAATGCGCTTCTCGGGCGCATACCAGAAAGTCTGCCGCCAGTTATAACCCATGTGGCCGGGCGAGGAGGGGTCGTACTGGCCGAAGTAGTCCTTCCGCAGGTCCTCGCCTTGCACCACTTCCACCGCGTCCTTGTCGTACACGTAGCGCAGGATCTGGCCGTCGGCATTGCTGAAGTAGGCCGAGCCGTCCTCGGGATCAATGGCGATGGAACGGCAGAGAGTGCGGTACTCGGCGCCGCGGCCGCTTTCGCCCTTGCGCGCGTACAGACCGAGGTTCTTCCATTCGCGCCGCGCAAGATCGTAGCGGAAGAAGTACCCCGTGGGCCAGGTGATGCCGTAAATGCGGCCCCGGCGCGTGTCCATGTTCATGGTCAGAATTCCCTCGCGTTCCGGCGCCACGCCGAAATCCTCGAAGGTGCGGCTTTTCATATCGAAGGCGAGGAGGTGTCCGCCCGGATAGGGTTTGTAACCCGGCGGAGGCACGCCGATGGTTTCCATGCCCTCCTTGATCGTGTAGTAACCGATGTGGGTGGCGAAATACAGCTTGCCGTTGCTCTCCACCGGGGTTACGTGGACCTTGCCCTGAGGTATCGCCTTCAGCCCCTTTTCCCCGCAAGCTTCCGTGATGTCGCCCAGAAACTCGATGCGATCCCGGAGCGGGTCGTAAACAAACATCCGCGCGCCTACGTCCACCGAGTCCGTGCTCAGGATGTAGTAGATATGGCCGTCGCTGCCCGCGACGATGCCGTTGTAAGTGTCATGGGCTTCCGGGAAGCCCGAGTTGAACGTGCGCGCCCGCAACTGTTTGGGCTTCACCGTCCGCGGTTGCGGCTGGCAGGAACAAAGAGCGACAAGAAGACCGACCGAAATCATCAGGCTTATCGTTCTCATGGCGTTGGGATCCTCCATTGTACTGGGGAGACGGTCCGCGAAAAGCACGCCGCGCGCCCTTGCACCGTGTCACCTCGAGCTATCGCCGGTTCCTCAAGGTGGAGAGCCATTCGCGGTACATCGCTTCGATGTGCCCCAGCTCGGAATCGCTGATCACCGCCAGGCTCGCTCTGGCTCTCGCGCTTTCGCCGGCGCGGATCGTGCGTCCGAACAGGCTCAGATACAAGGAATTGTGCGGGTCCTGGTGGTGAGGCGTGGCGACCGCGAAACAATCCTGCGGAGCGGCCATCAAAACGACGGCCAGACCAAGATCGCGGGCGCGCCGGAGCGCGATGGGAGCAGCCAGTTCGGGGCGGATGGCCCAATCCACCGGATTGGGCGGGATCTTCCAACGCCCGTCGCGAATCAGAGCGAGCGCGCCGCTATCGCGCGGAAACATTTGCCAGGCTCCATGTTCTGGCGCGGCTTCCACCCATCCGGGCGGGGCACCGGCCCAGGCCGCCGAAAAGTTGAAGTCTTTGGTGAAATAGCAGGCCAGAAACGACTCAAAATCCACTAGTTCCTCGATGGCGCGCACCCTCGTCTCCACCTCCACCCAGTTCCCCTCCCGCCACCGATACCTCGCCCCCAGCTCGAACGGCCTCCCGGCGTCCGCCGGCCAAAAAACCTCGACCTCCCCCTCAGGAGTCAGCTTCGCTTCTCCCGGCCAGCTCCACGCCCCATCCCCGTACCGCTTGCCTTTCGTGAACACACGGTAGTGGCTCAACAATCCCATGCTGCTCGACAAGGGGATTCCCTGCGGCACGTACTCCACGCGGGACAGCCCAGTCGCACGCCCTCCTTCGCGCAGCTTGCCGCGCAACACGCCGGTATCGAATACGAATTCGGGGCCGGCGGCCCGGAAACGCAGCCCGCCCGCCTGTCCCCAGACCGCGATGGCCATACCCAGCAGGCCGATTCCCCAACGGACCCAGCACGTTGCCATCAGAGCAACCTCGTCACGCCGGGAATGAACACCGGGTAGATGCCCTCCGCATCGGGCCGCACGGGAGGCTCCATGTCCTTGTGCACCTCCTCCGGGCGAGGAGGATAGTAAAAGTCCGACTTGGAAATCCGCTCCCAAGTGATTTCCTCGCCCGTGTAGCAACTGATCTGGCCCATGATCGCAATCAGCGTGCTGCGGACCATGTAATCGCCGTTATTGATGGGCTGGCCGGAGCGAATGGCGCGGAACAGGGCCACGTGCTCCAGATCGTAGGGATTCACCTTCGGCCCCTGATACTGCCATGTGGTCTCGCCTTCGATCCGCATCTCGAGCAGGCTGGCCCGGCCCTTGGCCCCGAGGATCCGGCTCGAGGTCTCGTTGTAGCAGTTCGGGATCGTGCGACAGAAGGCGTACACGCGGACATGATTGGGGAATTCGTAAACCACCGCGTGGTGGTCGAAGACGCTGCCATAGATCTCTCCGCGCAGCGTGGACCGCCCGCCCATGCCGTGGCATTTCAAGGGAGCCGCCTCCTTGAGCACCCACGATGCGCGGTCGAGGTTATGGATGAGGGATTGCGGGACGTCGTCGCCCGAGAGCCAGTGGAAGTGGTATTGGTTGCTGGCCTGGTACTCCACTTCGGTCAAGCCGGGCCGGCGCGGATACAGGACATAGGGGGCGCGCAGGAAGTTTTCCTCGATGGCGATGACCTCGCCGATGGCGCCCTCGTGGATGCGCCGCACGGTCTCGATATAGCCCGGGTGGTAACGGCTTTGCAAACCGGAGACCACGCAGAGCTTCTTGCGACGGGCGAGCTCACAGGCCTCGGCGACCACTTTGACACCGGCGGGATCTATGGCGTGAGGCTTTTCGACGAACACATGCTTGCCGGCCTCGATGGCGGCCTTCATGTGCAAGGGATGGAACTTGGCCGCGTTGGCGATGATCACCACGTCCGAGCACTCGATCACGCGGCGGTAGGCGTCGAACCCGGCAAAACAACGGTCGTCGGTCACTTGGACCTGATCGGGTTTCTTCAACCGCAGCGCCGTGCGCTTTTCCTGCACCCGATCCATGAGCAGGTCGGCCATGGCCACGAGCTGCACTCCCTTGTCCGCATTCATGGCGTTCAGGGCGGCGGCTTCGCCACGCCCGCCGCAGCCGATCAAACCCACGCGAATTACGTCGCTGCCCGCCACGTAACCGGCGGAGGCCGGCAACCAGCTCAGGCCGATGGCGGCGTTTCTCAGGAACTCGCGGCGGGATCCCGTCGTTCGGTCGTTCATAGGTGTTCGCTCCTCCGCAACAGTCTAGTGCAGGGGCGTGCCCGCCGTGGGACGGTCGTCCCGGCAGCAAAAAGCTTAGTATAGGAAAGTGGCTATGTTCTTCCGACGCGTACGCCCGCGCGAACCCGATTTCGCCGAGCGCATCCAGGCTTTGAAGGACTGGGGCTTCCAGGTCGTGCCCCAGAGTGACGGCAGCGTCCTTGTTTTCCGTGACGGTTGCCGGGCGCGGGTGCGCCGCGGTCCAGGCGAGGTCCCGCAGGTAGATCAGGTGGGGCGCGATCTGGGCGGAGAAACGGCGCGGCTGGTGGATGCCGGCTATCAGAAATTCTGGCTGACCCCGGGCGGACGGCGCCGGCCCGCTCTCGCCGAGGAGCTGAAGGCGCTTCACGCCTTCGAGGAAGACCTGCGCGAGGCGTTGGGCTTGACGAGCCTGTACAACACGTCCCTGGGTACTGTCAACGCTTACCATCGCTATGACCGTTTGCGGGATCGCCAGAACGGGACCTCCCTTTAGGCCACAACCTGTCGCCCTGCGTGCTCTCGCATGCCGGGCGAGCCGAGCCCTGGATCGCTCGTGGTGTTAAAATCGGGTGACGCGGATGATACTCGCCGCAAGGCCCCGGGGGACCTGGCCGGAGGAGATTAGTTATGGACAAACCAGCGCAAAACATTCAGGAAGCGTTCCTCAACAATGCGCGCAAGGAAAAAATCCTGCTGACCATTTACCTGATGAGCGGGGTCAAGTTATCTGGTCGCATCAAGAGCTTTGATAAGTACTCGCTCATCCTGGAATCCAACAATCAGGAACAGCTCATTTTCAAGCACGCGATATCCACCGTGGTGGTTCCCAAGCCCAGCCACACCCACGCCGCAAGCCACTCCGCGGGGGAGACGACGCATAGCACGCCTGGCGCGACTCCGGCCGCGGAAGCCTGATCCGCGCCTGGCTGGACCCAACTATGGAACGCGCCATTCTGGTGGGCCTGGACCTCAAGGATCGCCGCCGCCGGCCGCGTTCCTCGCTCGACGGCGCCGATTACAGCGCGGAGGAGTCTTTGCAGGAGTTGGTCGCGCTGGCTGAGAGCGCTGGCGCCCAAGTCATCGGGACCACCCTCCAGTCGCGACTGCGCCCGGAGCCCGATACCCTCATTGGCTCAGGGAAAGTGGAGGAGATCGCGCAGTGGGTCCAGGCTGAGGGCGCCGATCTGGTGATCTTCGACCACGACCTGACGCCCTCGCAGCAGCGCAATCTCGAGGAGCGGCTGGGCTGCAAAGTAGTGGACCGCACCCAGCTCATCCTGGACATCTTCGCGCGGCGCGCCCGTACCCGCGAGGGCCAGCTTCAGGTCGAGCTGGCTCAGTTGAACTACTTGCTGCCACGGCTGACCGGACGGGGCGCTGAAATGTCGCGGCTGGGCGGCGGCATCGGCACGCGAGGGCCGGGCGAAACGCAACTGGAAACCGACCGCAGGCGCATCCGGCGCCGCATCCGCAAATTGATGGAGGAACTGGAAGCGGTGCGCGCCGCCCGCGCCGTTCAGCGGCGCCGTCGCAAGGAAGCCCCTTTGCCTACCGCGGCGCTGGTGGGATACACGAACGCCGGTAAATCTACACTGTTCAACCGGCTGACCGGAGCCCACGTGCTCACGGACGATCGCCTGTTTGCCACGCTGGATCCCACCGTGCGACCCGTGGTGCTGCCCTCGCGCCGTCGCGTCCTGCTCAGCGATACTGTGGGCTTCATCCGCAAGCTCCCGGTCACCCTGGTGAAAGCCTTCCGGGCCACCCTGGAGGAGGTGACAGAAGCCGCCCTGATCCTGCATGTCGTTGACGTTTCCGCGCCCCAAGCCGCCGCGCAAATGGCGCAGGTGGAAAAGGTCCTGGCTGACATCGGCGCCGGTTCCACACCGCGCTTGCTGGTGCTCAACAAGGTGGACTTGCTGGAGCAAAAGGACCTGGACGCGCAGGCCTGGCTGGCCCGACTGGCTGGCGAGGCGGCCCGATCCCAGACCCGAGCGGTGGCCATTTCGGCACTCACCGGCCAGGGCGTGGACCAATTACTGAGCGCCATGGACGAGGCTCTCTCGTTCGATCCCCTGACAACAGCGGTCTTTCGCTTTCCGGCTGGCGACTCATCCAAGGCGGGCCTGCTCTATCAACTGGGGCGCGTGATCTCGGCGCGCTTCGACGGTTCGGAATACGAAATCGAGGCCGAGGTCCCGCAATCGCTGAAGCTGAGGCTGGCAAACTACCTCGTGGAAAGCTGCTGAAGTCGCCGGGTCCCGGGAGCATCCGGCTGGTTTATCATTGAAAATACCTGATGAACATCCCGACCCTGCTGACCCTGCTGCGGATCTTTTTCGTCCCGTTGCTCGTCGCGCTTCTGGTGCAGGGCAAGGTGTCGCTCAACCTGCTGGGCATGGTGGTCAGCAGCGAGCTGGTGGCGCTCGCTATTTTCCTCGCGGCGGCTATCACGGATCTGCTCGATGGCTATCTGGCGCGACGCTGGGGTCAGATCACCACGGTGGGGACCCTGCTGGACCCCATCGCTGACAAGCTCCTGATTTCCTCGGCCCTGATCGCCCTGGTGCAGGTGGACATGGTGCCTGCGTGGCTGGTGATCGTCATTGTGGGACGGGAATTTGCCGTGTCCGGCTTGCGCAGCATCGCTGCCAGCGTGGGTTATACGATTCAGGCCAGTGATCTCGGCAAAACCAAGATGGTCACGCAAGTGGTGGCCGTGTCCATGTACCTGCTGGCGATGCGCTGGCCCGAGCTCCAGCCGTGGGCGGCAGCCTGTATGTGGGGCGTGGCCGGTTTTGCCGTGTGGTCGGCGGCAGGGTATTTCCGCAAGTTCTGGCGCGCGGTGGACGAGGGAATCAAACGGCGGAGACGCCTCGAATTACTGCGGATTGAACGCGAGCGGCGGCGGAGTCTCGCCGGACGGCGGCTCGGCTGACGGCTTGGGCTCGGCTTCCGGCGGTTTCGGCCTCGGCCCCGAGATGCGGTAGGTTTCTTTCGTGATCTCCACGGTCCGCACCTGCCCCTCCGGGCCGATGGGACCCAACGGGGTGCCGTTCCTGAGCACTTGCAAACCTCCCGCGTTGCCCGTCAGAATCCGAATCCGCTCAGAAGCTTCGAAGGTGCGAGCCTGCCCGCTGCGGAGCGTGCCCACAAAAACGACCTTTTCGTCGGAGTGCACCTGGATCCAGGAGTCTTTCTGCGCCCGGATCTCGACCACGAGCGATTGTCTTTCGGGAGTACTCTCCGCCGCGGGCGCAGGCTGGGCGGTTTCGGCGGGTCCCGCGGCTGCGGGTTGAGGCGCTGGCGCGGGGCCAGCCGTCGGCGCAGGTCCCGGCAACGTAGATGCCGGCGGCTGCACAGCGGGCTGCGGCGTGACTGGCGCGACTGTGGTCTCAGCCGGGTGGATCGCATGCAACTCGGCCTCGGCGCGGACCCGCACCTGCCGCCAGCCCAGATAAACTCCAAGGATGCCCGCAACCACCAGGCCGGCCACCGTCACATAAGCCAACCACCGCGATGCGGGCTGGGTCCGCCACAAGACCGGGGACTTTTCCGGACCGCTCACGCTCAGGCCGGTCAGGACCTCTTGGGCGCTCACCACAGGGCCGGGTTCGCCAAGCTGGCGCTTGATCTCGGCTTCCAGCTCCGGATCATCCAGCCCGATATAGCGCGCGTACTGCCGGATGAAGCTGCGGGCATAAAAGGCTCCCGGAAGCTGATCGAACTGGTCATTCTCGATGGCTTCCAGGAAGGCTGTGCGGATGCGGGTAAATTCGGAGATTTCGGAAAGCTTGATGCCCTTTCGCAGGCGTTCCTCGCGCAGCCGCTGGCCGATCGAATACATCGCTACTCCGCCACGCGCCCCATCGCTATAATACAACAAATCCTGCGTGTATCCGCGGCGCGATCGTTGCGCCTCGCCAACTTGATCCGGCGTCGGGACTTTGCCGATGTCAGAAATTTCGGTGATCGTAGTGAACTGGAATCGCCGTGAGTTGCTCCGGCATTGCCTGCTTTCCCTCGCGGAGCAGCGTGAAGTCTCCTTCGAAGTAATTCTGGTGGATAACGGGAGCGAGGACGGCTCCGTAGAGATGGCGCAAAACGAGTTCGGATCCCGGCCCGGTTTCCCCTTGCGGATCCTGCGCAATGCCTCGAACCGGGGATTTTGCGCCGCCAACAACCAGGGCATTGCCGTGGCAAGCGGCGATTACGTGGCGCTGCTCAACAATGACGCCGTGGCGTCTCCGGGCTGGCTGGCCGCGCTGCGACGCGCTTTCGAGTACGGTGCGGACATAGGCATGGCGGCCTCGAAGATTCTGGTCAAGGAGGATCCCGCCCGGATTGACAAGGTTGGCCACCTGATTTATCCCGACGGTCAAAACCGGGGCCGGGGATCGGGCGAGCTGGATCAGGGCCAGTACGACGCCATGGAAGAAGTCCTCTGGCCGGACGGCTGCGCAGCGATGTACCGCCGGAGCATGCTTGAGCAAATCGGAGGTTTTGACGAGGATTTCTTCGCTTACGGGGACGACGCCGAGCTGGGCCTGCGCGCGCGCATCGCCGGCTGGCGTTGTCTTTATGTGCCGGACGCCGTGGTCTGGCACCGCCGCGGGGCCACGCTGGGACTGACCTCCACCCGGCGCCTGCAATTGATCGAACGCAACCGTGTGCTGCTTGCCGTGAAGCTTTTTCCCTGGAGCCTGCTGGCGCTGAATCCCTGGTATTACGGCCTACGGCTAGCCGCCGGGGCCTGGGCAGCGGTCCGCAACAGGGGCGAGCTGGCGCGCTATGCTGGTTTCTCCGGCAAGTTGCGGGCTGCGTTGGCGCTGCTCGCAGGGGATCTGGCTGCGATGGCCCTGATTCCCCGGATGCTCCGGAAACGGCGCGAGCTCCGGCGTATCCGGAAACTCAGCGATTCCGAACTGAGGCGCCTCATCCTGAGGCATCGCATCAGCCTCCGGCAAATGATGGAACTGGCAGCGTGATGAGCACTCAAGCAGCGGCAAGCAGACCTTGCCCGGCCTGCGATGAACCCGAATTTCGCGTGCTGTTTCACGCCGGTGACCGTCTTTACCGGACGACAGCGGAACAGTTTCGAATCCTGCAGTGCGCTCGGTGCGGCCTGATCCGACTCGATCCCTGGCCTTCCCGGGAAAAACTCGCAAGTTACTACCCGGAGGATTACTGGTTCGCGCCCGCCAATGGCGCGGCGGACCGCCTGGAGGAGGCCTGGCGGAGACTGGTCATCAGCGATCACGTGGAGTTCGTACGGAAGGCGTTGCGCCACGCGGGGGAGGACGGCCTCGTGCTCGACGTGGGATGCGGCGGAGGCTTGTTCGTCCGCGTTCTGCGCGAGCGCGGCATCCGTGCCATCGGCCTGGATCTCTCGCCGCGCGCGGCTGCCCTGGCCTGGCGCGCGAACGGGTCGCCCACGGTCTGTGGTTCCCTGAAGCAGGCGCCGCTGCCGCCCTCCAGTTGCGCCGTCGTAACCATGTTTCACGTACTCGAGCATCTGGAGGATCCCGCGGAGTATCTGGACGCCGCCTGGCGGCTGCTGGCGCCCGAAGGTCGCCTGGTCGTCCAGACCCCGAACGCAGCCTGCTGGCAGTTTCTTCTGTTCGGCGAAAACTGGAGCGGTCTCGACGTACCGCGCCACTTACTGAATTTCCGGGATCGCGATCTCGAATATTTACTGGATTGCTGCGGTTTTGAAGTTACTCGGCGGAAATATTTTTCCTTGCGCGATAACCCTGCAGGGCTCGCCACCAGCCTGGCGCCCTGGCTGGATCCCATGGCGCGAAGGGTCCGCAAGGTCCGCGAATCACCGGCCGTGCGACTGTGCAAGGACTTGCTCTATCTGGGGCTGGTGGTGGCCGCGTTGCCTTTCACCCTGCTCGAAGCCGCCTGTCGTGCCGGCTCCACCGTGATGCTGGAGGCGCGCAAGAAGCGGTGAGATACAAAGCCATCCGCCGCCACTTGCCCGCCTGGCTCCGTCGCCGCCTGCTCGCTTTCGAAGCCGCCATCCAGGATGCGGTCCAGGCCTTCGCCGACAGCCTTCCCGCAGACGCCCGTGTTCTGGACGCGGGAGCGGGCGAGGCCGCCTACGCAAGTTACTTTGCCCGGCAGCGCTACTGCGGTGTGGACCTGGCGGTGGGCGATCCCTCCTGGGATTACAGCCGGCTGGACGTGATTGCCGACCTTGTCGCCCTTCCCTTCGCCGACGGCGCCTTCGATGCCTGTCTGAACGTGGTCACGCTGGAGCACGTACCCGAACCGGCAGTCGTGCTTTCAGAAATCGCGCGAGTGCTGGCGCCGGGCGGTCGGCTGCTGCTGGTGGCGCCGCAGGAATGGGAAATTCATCAGGCGCCTCACGATTACTACCGCTTCACGCGCTACGGCCTCGCTTATCTCATCCGGAAAGCAGGCCTGTCCCCGGTCAGTGTGGAGGCAGTAGGCGGTTTCTTTCAGCTCCTCGCGCGACGATTGCTCAACGCGCTGCAATTTTTCCCGGGGCCGTTCTTTGTGCTGGGAGCGCTGGTTGCGGCCCCGCTGGCTCTGGTCTTGCCGTTGCTGGATCGCCTGGATCGGCAGCGCGATTTTACCCTGGGTTACATATGCATCGCCGTCAAGCCCTGATCTTGACCCTGGCAGCGGCCTGGCAGGCTTGCGGGCAGGCCCGGCGCAGTGAATTCAACGCTCGCACGGCGCTTAGGCACGCGCAGCGCGCGACCGCCTTTGGACCCCGTCCGCCCGGCTCCCCTGCCCTGAACCAGCTCCGCGGCTACATTTTGAGCGAGCTGGAAAAAACCGGCTGCCAGATCCTTCGCGACCGCTTCACCGCGCAAACGCCGCTGGGGCCCATCGAGATGGAAAACCTGATCGCGCGTTTCCCCGGAACGAGCGGGCGAGCCGTGGCCGTCAGCGGCCACTACGACACCAAGTGGATGCCGGACATCGAATTCGTGGGCGCCAACGACGGTGGCTCTTCCACGGGCTTTCTGCTCGAGCTGGCCCGTGCAATCTCCGGCCTCAAGTTTCGCAACGACATCCTGGTGGTCTTCTTCGACGGCGAAGAGTCGTTCGGGCCGTGGTCGGACAAGGATGGCGTTTACGGCAGCCGTCAGCTGGCCGAACGCTGGGCGAGCGACGGCACGCTGGCGCGCCTGAAGGCTCTGATCAATGTGGACATGATCGGCGACCGCGATCTGGGCATCGTGCGCGAGATGAATTCAACCGCCTGGCTGCGCGACTTGGTCTGGCAGACTGCGGCCGAGCTCGGCTTGCGCCGCTACTTCCTGGATCAGCCGGGCTGGATTGAGGACGACCACGTTCCCTTCCTCCGCCGCGGCGCCAGTGCCGTCAACCTGATTGACTTCGAGTACGGACCCAACAACTCCTACTGGCACACCGAACAGGACACCCCGGACAAACTGAGCGCGGACAGTTTCGAGGTCGTAGGGCGCGTCGTGCTCGAAGTCCTGCGCAAGCTCGACTGACGAAAGCCCTCAGGTTTCCGGACGATCCTTGCGCGCCGGATCCTCCGGATCGAACTGCGGTCCGTCCGGGCCCCAATCCTCCGCACGAAACATGCGGCCTTGCCCCGGCCACCCGCTCAGCTCTTTGACGGTGAAGCGGGCTTCCGTGCCCTTTACGTGGACCCAGACGTGGTGATAGAAGAAGCCACGCGAGAAGTTGGCCGGATCGGAAAGGTAGCGCGCCAAATTCGCACCCGAGCTCCCCACGACCATGTAGGTGACCCCGTCGCGCGTCATGCGGGCGAAATTGTGGGTGTGGCCGGAAATCACATAATCCACCCCGTATTCCCGCGCCAGTTGATGGAGCCGGAATTCGCCCGAGCCCAGCCGCAGGGGTGCAAGCCAGTACGGTTTGTGGAGAAAGACAAACTTCGGACGCCGATTGCGGTGTGCGCGCAGGTCGCGCTCGAGGAACTCGTGCTGATCGTCCCCCAGGGTGGTCGTCTGGCTGTTGTCGAGGACCACGAAGTGGGCGTTCTGGTAGTCGAAGCTGTAAGGGACTTTCCGGCCCGCATACTTTTCGAACAGCCGGCGTGAGTGCTCGCTCCAGATGTCGTGATTGCCGGGCACCAGGAAGAGCGGGTAGCGACGGTAGCGCTCCAGCGCGGGCAGGACTTGTTGCCAGTCCGATTCGGCGCGCTCGTCGCGTCCGCCCTGGATCGTGTCGCCCACGTTGATCACGAAAGCCGGTCCCAGCATGTCAATCTCGCGCCAGATGCGGCCATAGATTTCCGGCGCAGCCGAGCCGGTGCGATCACCCAGAATCGAAAAGTGGAAATCGTTCGCCGGCGCCTGCGGAGCGCTCGGACTCAGGCCCAGGCCCAGCAGCAGAAACGCGAGCAAGACCAGAATCAACCTTCCGAATTTTCGTCGCATGTCCTTATTGTGCGGGAGACCAACGACGCAGTGCGACTTTCCTGACCTTGCGGCCACTATCTCTGGATGGACTCCTCCCTTGGCGGAGAAGCCGGATGAACTGGCTGGACGGCTGGATAGCGGCGTGGCTCGCTCCCCTGGCGGTCTGGTTGCTGGTGAGCGGCCTCGATGACTTGTTTGTGGACTTCGTCTGGCTGGCAAGCTTGCTCCGGCGCAAGCTGAGACCCGCGGCATCCCTGACTCCGCCCGATCCCCAATCGCTTGCCTCCGCTCCACGGCAGCGTATTGCCGTCTGGATCCCCCTGTGGCAGGAACATCGCGTGATCGGCCGCATGCTGGAGCGCAATCTCGCTGCCTGCCGCTACCAACCGGTGGATTTTTTCGTGGGATGCTATCCGAACGATGAGCCCACTGTGGAGGCGGTGAAGGAAGTCTGCGGCCGCCACCCCAACGTCCATATCGCGCTTTGCCCGCACGACGGACCGACCTCCAAGGCCGATTGTCTGAACTGGATTTACCAGGGGATGCTCGACTTCGAGCGCGACCAGGGCGTGCACTTTGACATCATCGTGACCCACGACGCCGAAGACTGGATGCACCCGCTCGAGCTGGAGTGGATCAACTTCTACGCCCAGCGTTACGACATGGTGCAACTGCCCGTTCTGCCTCTGCCCACGCCGCACCGCTACCTGACTCACGGCGTGTACTGTGACGAGTTCGCCGAATACCAGCACAAGGATGTCCCGGTACGCCTGCGCCTCGGCGCGGCACTGCCCGGCAATGGCGTGGGTACGGGTTATACGCGGCGGGCCATCGAGCTGCTCGCCGCCTCCCACAACGGTCGGGTCTTCGAGCCGCGCGAGCTCACCGAGGACTACGCCAGCGGTTTGCGCCTTCGCAGACTGGGGTGCTCGCAATACTTTGCCGGAGTCCACTTGCTGGAGGGCGTGCCGGTGGCCACGCGAGAGTACTTCCCCCAGTCGCCGCGGGCGGCCATACGGCAGCGCAGGCGCTGGGTGACCGGGATCGCCTTGCAAGGCTGGGAGCAGTTCGGCTGGCGCGGCAGAGTCGCCGAGGTGTACTTCCTGTGGCGGGATCGCAAAGGCCTCATAGGCAACCTCCTCTCCGTGCTCGTCAATTTCATCTTTCTCTACGGCGCGCTGACGTGGATCGCGGCAAAGATTGCAGGTGAGGCCTGGGGATTCGGCCAGGCCGCGCACACGCAGTGGTTGCTGGCCGCAACCCTCGGCATGCAATTGTGGCGCATGGCTGTGCGCTGCGTCCTGGTGGCGCGAATCTACGGCTGGGCCTTCGCCATAGGGTCGCCCCTGCGAATCCTGTGGGCAAACGCCATCAACGCAGTGGCCACCGTGCAGGCGGTGTACGACTACGAGCGCGCCCGTCTGGGCAAGCGTTCCCTGGCGTGGCGCAAAACCGAGCATCGCCTGCCGCAGCGCGCGACCCTTGCCGACAACCGCAGGCGGCTGGGAGAGCTGCTCGTGGAGTCGGGCTGGCTCACCGCGCGCGATCTCGAACAGGCCCTGGCCTCCAAACCGGCGGATCTGCGCCTGGGCGAGTATCTCGTCCGGCTGCGCAAGCTGGACGAGCGCCAGGTCTATTCCGCTTTGAGCTCCCAGCAGGACCTGCCTTTGGAAAACCTCCAGCCCGAGCAAATCCCGCCCGCCGTGGCTCGCAGCCTCCCTGCCCATCTCGTCGAGCGCTGGAAGGTGCTTCCGTTCCGGGTGGCGAGCGGCAATCTGTTCGTGGCCAGCCCCGAACTCCCCAGCGAAAAACTCGAGCGCGAACTCCGCCAGCACACACGACTCGAAATTCGTTTCCATCTGGTGACCCCCAGCGATTTTCGCCGGCTGGCCGAGGCGTTGCTCGAAGGGTCAGAGAGCCCCACCGCACATTCGTAGCGCCCGGCCACACCCCACGGTGCGCTATCGTGATGGAGGGGCGAAGCCCCGAGTCCAGGTTGTCTTCCGCTGCGACTGACGTCGCCTGACCGCCATATGCCCCGGCGCCGTTACCGCTGGCTGCTGATCGTTGCAATCCTACTGCTACTGTTTGTGGCCACGGTAGCGCTGACTCTGCACTTGCTTCCCCGCCCGTGGGGACGGGGAGATTACCTGGTCGCCGGTTCGGTTGCCACGCTCGTCACGCTGCTTGCCCTGTTCATCATTCTGCTGGTGGCGGGTCTTCTGTCCGGTCGCATTTCATTCCGGAAACGCGGACCGCGTTGAGCTGGCAGCGCCAGGCGCACCGTGCAGGAGTCCGAGGACGTCCTTTCCCGTAGCCGTGGCGTCTCCGCTGCGAGGGCGAGCCATCGCCTCCGTTTCGCGGCAGTCGCAGGTTATTGCCCACAGGCCTCAGCAGCCCTTCCTGCGACATACGTGCGGTGATCAACCCGATCCCCGGCTCGCCGTAACGCGGTTGCGCAGTTGCCGGAAGCTGCCGCCTGGAACTACACAGACGCCAATGCCGATGCTATAATTGAATTCGGCCCACGGTGGGCGGCTAGCTCAGCTGGGAGAGCACGGCGTTCGCAACGCCGGGGTCGTGGGTTCGAATCCCATGCCGTCCACCAACCTTCACCTGCCGGAAGATCCGAACCCGGAAGTTCCGCGCCGCGACTCCCTTAGTTCCCCTTCTTCCCACTCCACCGGCTCGTACCGCGCGATGACCATCTGAGCAATGCGATCGCCGCGGCGGACCTGGTAAGGCTGCGACCCCAGATTGAGCAGGATCACGCGGATTTCACCCCGGTAGCCGGGGTCTATCGTGGCCGGGCTGTTGGGTAGCGTGATGGCGTGGTTGAGGGCCAGACCGCTGCGTGGCCGAATCTGCGCCTCCCAGCCCGGGGGCAGCTCGATGGCAAGACCGGTTGAGACGGTAGCCGGCACGCCGGGCTGAAGCGTGACGTCCTCGCGTGCCCGCAAGTCCATGCCCGCATCCTCGGCGGGACCGTGCGCATATTCCGGCAGATATGCATCCGGAAAAAGCCGTTTGATCCTGACGCGCACCGGATTAGTATCATAGCGTGGTGGACAGGCCGTCTCGCGTCCTCGTACTCGCGCCGATGCCGCCGGAGGCCTGCGCATACGCGTTGGCGCGGTACAGCCGTTCTCCCGATTCCATTCGCGAGTCGCTCGAATGGGTGCGCCGGCACGATTCCCGTCGTTTCCTCGAGCATTATTATTTCCAGTACGGTCACGCCTCGATCGCCGATCTTGGTCACCTGGCGGTCTGCTTCGAGGGCGTCTCCGAGCTGGCGGCGACGGAAATTGAGGACGAGCCGCTGTGGGACGGACAGGCCAAATCATCGCGTTACCAGGATTACTCGCGCGCCCAGCCGGTCACGCCCCCCGAACTTAGTGAAGAGCAGGCGACGACTTACCATCGCATGGCCACTCAATTACTGGCGACTTACTCGAAGGTCCACGCAGCAGTCCTTGGCGCCCTCCAGGAGCGCCTTCCCCGCCCTGCCGACATGTCGCCTGAAAGTTACCAGCGCAACCTCGCGGCGCGAGCCTTCGACGTAGCCCGGTATCTGCTCTTTCTCGGCGCGCCCACCAATGTCGGCCAGGTGACCAGCATCCGCACGCTCGAAAAGCAAATCCGCCGCCTGAAGATCTCCGAGTATGCGGAACTGCGGGAATTGGCGGAGGAAATCGCCGCCGCGCTGGCCGCGCCGCCTGCCTGCACGTGGTATTCCGACGTGCCCGCCGAGCCGGTGGCGCCGACGCTTGCCCGCTTCGCCGGTCCCGACGAGTACCAGCGCAGCGTGCGCGAACAACTGCGTCTCTGGGCGCGGCAAAATCTCCCTGCACCGCAAGCCGTTGAGCCGCGCGCGGTGGATCTGGTCATGCCGTGCGATCCTGTGGCCGACGCCGTGGCTACGCTGCTCTATCCGGTGACCGACCGGCCTTATCGCGAGCTGTACGAAATGGCCGCCGGTTGGAGCCCGTCCATGCGCCGGGAAGTGCTGGAGCTGGCTACCCGCTCGCGCGGCGAACGGGACGAGCTGCCGCGGGCCTTCCGCAGCGCGCCGTACGTCTTTGACATCGTCATGGACATCGGGGCCTGGCGCGACCTGCACCGTCACCGCCGCTGCCACCAGTACCGTCAGGCCTTCACCAGCCGGCTCGGTTACGACACGCCGCCGATCCTGGGCGAAGTCGGGCTGGAGGCCGATTTTCGGCGCGCCATGGAAGAGGCGTTGACCGCGGCCGCAAGCCTTCCCGAACCCGCTTCCCACTATTTGCTGCCTTTCGCCACGCGCTCGCGCTTCCTCTTCAAGATGGACTTCGCCGAGGCCGATTACATCTGCCGGTTGCGCACCAGCGTCAAGGGCCACTTCAGCTACCGCCGGATCGCCTGGGAAATGAAGCAGGCTCTGGAGCGCGAGCAACCGGAACTGGGCCGGCTGATCCAAGCCACTCCGCCCTGGGTCGAGGATCCTCTGCGTCGCTGAGCGCGTCCCCGGCTGGTAGCGGGCCGCGCGAGGCGGTTTTGCTAAGATAACGCCGATGCAAGAACCAACCAAGCCCGACTCCTCGACTGCGACCGAATTCCGGCCCTTCGTACCCGAGAACGTGCAGATGAGCGAGTTCACGCTGCGTGCGGTCTTGCTCGGCCTCGTGATGACGGTCATCCTCGGCGCTGCCAACGCCTACTTGGGCCTGCGCGCGGGTATGACCATCGCGGCCACCTATCCGGCGGCGGTGATCTCGATGGCCGTCCTCCGTCTCCGGCGCGGCTCGATTCTGGAAGAGAACATCGCGCGCACGGTGGGCTCGATCGGCGAGTCGGTGGCTGCAGGCGCGATCTTCACCATTCCTGCGTTCGTGATCACGGGCACCTGGGCGCGCTTCGACACCTCCGAGGCGTACTGGAAATCCAGCGTGCTGATGCTGGTGGGCGCTTTCCTCGGCATCCTGTTCGTGGTCCTGCTGCGGCGCGTCATGGTGCGCGATCCCGAGCTTCCCTTCCCCGAATCGCAAGCCGCCGCCGAGATCCACAAAGCCGGCCAGCGAGGCGCGCAGGCCGCCCGCCTGCTCTTCTACAACATGGGCGTGGGCGCCGCCGTGTACTTCCTCGGAGTGATCCATGTCTTTGCAGCCAGCAAGGATTTTCTGGTGCGCGTGGGCGAGCTGGGTCGCAGCCTGGTGCGTCTGGGAACCACCGAGCAGGCACGCGCTCTAGGCGCCGGCGGCGTGACCACGTTCTCGGCCCCGGCGATCAGCCCGGCCTACCTGGGCGTCGGTTACATCATCGGACCGCGACTGGCGGCGCTGAACTTTTCGGGCGGCGTTCTCGCCTGGGGGCTGCTGGTGCCGCTGCTGATGTATTTCCTCGGACCGCAGCTGAGCCAGACCCTGCCGGCGGGGGCAGGCGAAGAATCCTGGGCGGCGCTGGCTGCGGCGGTGTGGCGCTTCATCGTGCGTCCCATCGCGGTGGGCGGCATGCTCGTCGGCGCCGGCTTCACGCTCTTCCGGATGCGCAAGAATCTGGCCGCGGGCATGAGCCGCGCCATTTCCGATTTGAAGAAGGCAGGGGAACAGGCCGCCACGATGAGCCGGCTGGATCGGGACATCAGCGCCCGGGTCACGTTTGCAGGACTGGCGGTGGCCTTCCTGTGCATGATCGTCCTGTACTCCTATCTTTCGGGCCGGATCGCCGGAGGCATCCTCGCGGCCGCGGTCATGATCGTGCTGGGATTCTTCTTCGCGGCAGTGTCGGGCAATCTGGTCGGCATGATCGGGTCCTCCAATAACCCGATCTCCGGGCTGACCCTTTCCACCCTGATCGTGGCGGCGCTGCTCATGGTGACCATCGGCGTTTCCGGTCCCAGCGGCGTGGCAGCGGTGCTAGGCGTGGCGACGGTGGTGTGCGTATCGTCGGCCGTGGCCGGCGAGATGCTTCAGGACCTCAAGGTGGGCCACCTGCTCGGAGGCACTCCGCGCTACATGCAGATCGGCGATTTCCTGGGCGTCGCCATCGCGAGCTTCGTGCTCTACTTCCCGCTGCTGGTGCTGCACGTGGGCAACATCAATGCGGGCGGGATCGGCTTCGGCGACAAGGCGCTGCCGGCGCCGCAGGCCGGCCTGATGGCCATGCTGGCCCAGGGCATCGTGGGCGGGCAGATGGCGTGGCCGCTGATCGTGGTGGGCATGCTGATGGGCTTCACGCTGATCCTGGTGGGCGCTCGCAGCCCCATGCTGTTCGCAGTGGGCATGTACCTGCCGCTCGAAACAACTTTTGCAATTTTTGTTGGAGGTCTGATCCGTTGGGTCACGGACCGTCTCAGGGACAGCCGCGGTCTGAACGAAGCGCAGCGGGCGCGCGTGGAGAACGCGGGGGTACTCACGGCAGCGGGTTTGATCGCCGGCGAAGCCCTGATGGGGCTGGTGGTGGCTACGTTCCGCTTCTTCGAGTACCCGCTGCCCAAAGTGACTGCGGAACCTTCCTTCTTGCTCGGTCTGGTCGTGCTCGCAGCACTGGCTTACCTGATGGTGCGCGTGCCGCTGGCCAATGCGGGGCGTCCCGACGAACCGGCGCCGCCCACAGCCATCATGTGAGGTCACAGCGATGTCCGCGTCGCTGATGGATGAAATCCGCGCCTTTCAGGTCCCGGCGGGCAAGGTGGCCCTGTGGTGGCTGGGCCAGATGGGCTTTATCTTCAAGTCTCCGGCGGGAACCACTCTCGGTGTGGATTTGTACCTGACGGATACCCCCTCCAGCTCGCAACGCCCGCTCGACCTCAACCGCTGCTTTCCCTCACCGATCGAACCGGAAGATCTCGATGTGGACGTGTTCGCCTGCACGCACAATCACCGCGATCACACGGATCCCGGCACCATCGCCCGCCTGTCGCGAAAGGATTCGATGTTATTCGCCGGCCCGGCTCCTAGCTGCGAGACGTTCCGTCGCCTGGGGGTTCCTTCCCATCGGATTCGAATGCTCTGGGCGGGCGCCGAGCTGGAGCACGCCGACCTCCGGCTGCGCGCGACGTTCGCCCTGCCCACCGACCCGGGCGACCTGAATCATCTCGGCTACGCCATCCGCTTCGCCGACGGTCCGCTGATCTACCTGACCGGGGACACGGCCTGGCACGAGCTGGTGGCCGAAGCCGCTCCGCAGCAGCCCGACGTGCTGATCACCTGCATCAACGGCGGGTTCGCGAATCTGTGTCACTGGGAAGCGGCGGGGCTGGCGGCACGCATCCGGCCCAAAGTCGCCATCCCCTGCCACTACGACATGTTCCCGGACAATGCCGCCGATCCCCGCCAGTTCCGCGCCGCTTTGGTAATCCGCGCCCCCGGCGTGCGGTACCAGCAACTGGAACGGGGCAGGGTCTGGGTTTATCCGGAGGAGTAAGGGGCCTCGGACGCTTTCATGCGACTGGGCCGCCGGCCAGGGGAATCCGGCGCTGCCGCTTCGTCTCCAGCATGCGCTGGTCGGCCTCCTGCAAGCTGGCCCGGGCGGTCGAACCCGCCGGGATCGCCGCCACAGCCCAGCTCAGCCCCACCGAAGCGGGTCCGTGGTTGCGGACATAAAAGTTTGCCAGCCGTCGCTCGAGCGCGCGTAGCCGGTCCTCCACCAGCGCCTGGTCTTCGGTCCGGAAGTAAATCACGAACTCGTCCCCGCCCCAGCGAAACGCACGGTCCTCTTGCCGGATCGAGCCGCGGATGAGCTGGCCGATGTCGCGCAGCACCTGGTCGCCGACGAGGTGCCCGTAGCGGTCGTTCAGCGCCTTGAAGTTATCCAGGTCGCAGACCGCCAGCAGGCCCGCGCAGGGCTGCACCTCCTCGATCCATTTCTCCAAGGCCACGCGACTGGCCAGTTCCGTGAGTGAATCGGTGTGAAGGTGGCTTGCCGCGCGGGCTTCCAACTCCTGCACCTGCTGCCGAAGCTGGCCCACACGCCGGCGCAGATCGAGGGCGTAGATTCCCAGCCCCAATCCCAGCGCGAGCGAAATGACCAGCAGAACCGTCACCGCCTGGCTCTCACTCAGGATCTTTCGCGGACAACCCGCAATACCTCCTGCGCCTTGCCAGTTTGGTCGTCTATGCGCACCACGAGCCCATGTAGTTCTACTTTACCCCGAGCGGCCTCCAAACGCACTGGGGTAGAAGTCAGAAACCGGCGTAAGGCAATATCCTTATCCATGCCGATGACCGAATCGTAAGGCCCGGTCATGCCCGCGTCCGTCTGGTAAGCGGTCCCGCCCGGCAGAATGCGGGCATCGGCGGTGGGTACGTGGGTGTGGGTGCCGATCACGGCGGAAACCCGCCCGTCGAGGTACCAGCCCATGGCCATTTTCTCGCTGGTCACCTCAGCGTGAAAGTCCACGATGCGGATCCGGATGGCCGGATCCAGGGAAGCGAGAATTTCGTCGGCCTTGCGAAACGGGCAGTCGGTAAGAGGCATATAGGTGCGCCCTTGCAAGTTGATCACGGCCACCGCAGACCCGTTGCGCGCCCGCCCCGTATATACCCCGCGACCCGGCAGCCCTGGCGAGTAATTGGCGGGCCGCAGCAGGCAAGGCTGGCGATCCAGATACTCGATGATTTCTTTCTTGTCCCAGATGTGATTACCTGAAGTAAGCACATCCAGGCCCATCGAAAATAGCTCGTCCGCGACCGGAGGGGTGAGGCCGAAACCACCCGCCGCATTTTCCGCGTTCGCCACGGTAAGGTGAATCCCGTACTCGGAAATCAGATCGGGCAGCGCCTCAGCCACGAAACGCCGTCCGGCGGAGCCAACGATATCGCCAATAAATAACAGGTTCATGGAAGCAAAAAGCGAAAAGAAAAAAGAAAAAGGAGCGCTCCAGCTGAGTCGCCGGCTCCCTCATTGACCCCGTACTCGACAGGGTGGGGATCCCCCGTGCGCCTTCAGGCTTCTCCCGCGCCCTCGTCGGGCCGGAGCTTGCTCACCGGCGCAAACCTACGAGTCGGAACCCCAAAACGTTGGTGTTGGATCAAGTTTTGGAGTCCGGCCTGACTCGGGATACGCTCCACTTGCATGATAACACGGCTTTCCTTGAATCCCAAGACTTTTTTAACGCCGCTGCAAGAAGTGCTCGAGCCGGCCCAGGGCCTCCTCCAGGATCCCCCGATCGGCCGCGAAGCACAACCGGACCGACCCCTCGCCTCCCGCGCCAAAAGCCACCCCCGGCGCCAGCCCTACCCGCGTCTCTTCCAGCAGCCGCAGGCAGAATCCGAAGGAATCCTCCACGCCTTCGATGCGGGGGAACAAATAAAATGCACCCTCGGGTTCCGGAGTGCGCACGCCAGGCATGCTCCGCAGCGCGGACAACGCGAAGTCCCGGTTTTCCTTGAGCCGGATGAGCATGGCCCGCAGCTCATCCTCGCCCCGCTCAAGCGCTGTTTCCGCGGCCTTCTGGGCAAAACTCGGCGCGTGCGAGACGATGAATTCGTTGAGCTGGGCCGCCTTCCGGGCCAGATCCGCCCGCGCCACCAGCCATCCCACGCGCCATCCGGTCATCGAGTAGCTCTTGGAGAAAGACTGGACGACGATCACCGCATCGTCCCGGTTGGCGAGTCTGAGAATCGAAGGCGCCGGATCACCCAGCGTGTCGGTACGCCAGTAAAGCCGCTCGTAGACTTCGTCCGCCAGCAGCCACAGCTCGTGCTCGCGAGCGAACTCGAGCAGCCGTGCCTGGTCCTCCACCGTGGCGACCCAGCCGAGCGGATTGGAGGGCGAGGTGTAAATCAAAAGACGGGTCCTGGGAGTGAGCGCCGCCTGTAACGCGTCGAAATCCACCTCGTAGCGTGCGCCGCATAACACGTGCGGCACTTCGCGCGGCCTGCCGTTGGCCAGCCTCACGTTGGCGGCGCCGTTGGGCCAGGCCGGCGTCAGCACGATCGCCTCGTCGCCGGGATCCAGCACCGCCCGGATCGCGACGTTCAAGGCCTGAACGCCCGAAGCGGTGATGACAATTTCACGCTCCGGGTCCAGCTCGACGCCGTGCAAGCGGCGGTAGTGGCGCGCCAGGGCTGCACGCAACGAGGGCAGGCCGGCGTTCTCGGTGTAATAGGTGTAGCCTTGTTGCAGGGCCTCCCAGGCCGCCTGCTTGATGTAGTCCGGCGTGGGAACGTTGGATTCGCCGAAGTAAAGCTTGAGTACGCCCGGCAGGCGCATGGCGCGTTCGGCAAGCTCGCGAATCCGCGAGTAAGGAACGCTTTCGGCCGACGCGGCCACGCGTGCAGGCATCTCAGCGGCGGCTCCGGGTTTCGGCCATCAGCTCGTCGAGGTTGACCAGCTCGGTGGGGTAGCGGCCCGTGTAGCAGGCGTAGCAGTACGCGCCGTGCAGGTCTTCCACCGCCATGCGCAGGCCATCCAGCGAGAGATAGCCCAGCGTATCGGCGTCCACGAAACGCCGGATTTCCTCGATCGTGCTGTTGGCGGCGATCAACTCCTTCTTGGTCGGCGTGTCCACGCCGTAGAAACAAGGCGAGATGACGGGCGGGCAGGAAATGCGCAGGTGCACTTCGCGCGCGCCGGCCTGCCGCACCATGCGAACGATCTTGCGGCTGGTGGTGCCGCGCACGATGGAGTCGTCCACCAGAACGACGCGCTTGCCTTCCAGCAGGTGACGCACGGGATTGAGCTTCAACCGCACGCCGAAGTCGCGGATGGCCTGGGAAGGCTCGATGAAGGTCCGGCCGACGTAGTGATTGCGGATCAGCCCGTGACGGAAGGGAATGCCTGATTCGGCTGAGTAACCGATGGCCGCCGAAACGCCGGAATCGGGCACCGGAACCACTACGTCCGCTTCCACCGGATGCTCACGCGCCAGCAAGCGTCCCATCCGTTCCCGGGATTCGTGCACCGCCCGCCCGAATATCACCGAATCGGGCCGGGAAAAATAAACGTGCTCGAAGACGCAGTACGCAGTGCGGCAGCTCGGAGCATATCGCTGCCGGACCAGACCCTCGGGACCGGCGATGATCATTTCGCCGGGTTCGACCTCGCCCAGGTACGTGGCCCCAATCAGGTCGAAGGCGCAAGTTTCCGAAGCGAACACGTAAGCAAGGCGCCCGCCCGGCATTTCCAGTTGAGCCAGCGACAGCGGGCGAAAACCCCACGGGTCGCGCGCCACGATGATGCGGTCCTGGGCCAGAAACACCATGGAGAAGGCCCCTTCCAACTGAAGCAGGGTCTCCCGCAGCGCGCCGGCCAGATCGGATTCGCGCGAGCGCGCCACCAGATGGAGCACGACCTCCGTGTCGCTGGTGGCCTGAAAAATCGAGCCTTCCCGCTCCAACCGTCTGCGCAAGGGGCCGGCATTGGTCAGGTTGCCGTTGTGCGCCACGGCAATGTGGCCCTTGTTGCAAACCACGGCGAACGGCTGCGCGTTTTCGCTCGAACTTTCCCCAGCCGTGGAGTACCGCGTGTGACCAATGGCCAGCGAGCCGGGCAGGCGGGCCAGTTGCTCGGGCGTGAAGACGTCGGCCACGTAGCCCATGCCCTTCACGCAGCGCACCGTGCGCCCATCGCTGGCAGCAATGCCGGCCGATTCCTGGCCGCGGTGCTGCAAGGCGTACAGGCCCAAGTAGGCCAGATTGGCCGCCTCAGGATGGCCGTAAACCGCAACCACGCCACATTCCTCGCGCCACATCGTCGCTCACCCCCTGAGGGCCTCCTCGAGTGCGGACTCCCAGGGGCGCCTCAACTGCTCCACCGAACAATCTACCAGCAACCGCCCACGCTGCCGGATCCGCAAAGCGCCACGCACGGTCTGGCCGAGTCGCAGGACCTCGACCCCGTGCCGCGCCGCGATGCGCTCGACCCGATCCGGCTGCGCGGTCGAGATCACGATGCGCGACGGACCTTCGTGGAAAAGAACAAATTCCGGGCGATCATCGCCAGGCAAATCCACCTCGGCGCCCACGCCCCCGAGCGAGCACTCGGCCAGCGCCACGGCCAGCCCGCCGTCGCTTACATCGTGGGACGACTCCGCCAGCCCTTCACCCACGATCTCGCGAATGGCGGCCTGCACGCGCTTCTCGTAATCCATATCCAGCAGAGGCGGCAGGCCCCAGATCTCGCGCACGATGACCTTCGCGAACTGGGTGGCGCCGAAACGCTTGTCGTCACAGGCGCCCAAGCCGCCCACCAGCATCACGTGAAGGCCCTCACGCTTGAACGCGGGCGTCACCGGCAGCCCCGTCTTCATCAGGCCGACCACGCCCACCACCGGCGTGGGATAAATCGCTTCACCCAGCGTCTCGTTGTACAGGCTCACGTTGCCGCCGGTGATCGGCGTCTCGAAAAAGGCGCAGGCCTCGCCCATGCCTTCGATGGCCTCGACGAGCTGGGCCATGATTTCCGGGCGCTCCGGGTTGCCGAAGTTCAGGCAGTTCGTCGCCGCCACAGGCAGAGCGCCCACGGTGGAAACATTGCGGCAGCATTCGGCCACCGCCAGTCGCGCGCCTTGCCGCGGATCCAGATAGCAGTATCGCCCGTTGCCATCCAGCGCCATGGCCAGCGAGTTGCCGGTTTCCTTGATGCGCAGAATGGCGGCGTCCGCGCCCGGCCCCAGCACCGTGTTGGTGCGCACCATGTAGTCGTACTGCTCCCAGATCCAGCGCTTGTCGCACAGATCGCCCGAGGCCAACAGGCGGATCAGGTCCGCCGTCAGGTCGTGGCTGGAAAACTCAGGCCCCTCCATGGGCGCCGTGCGGAAGGGACGCGTGCGCGGGCGGTCATAGACCGGGGCCTCATCAGCCAGCGCGCGGCTGGGAATTTCGGCCACCACTTCGCCATTGTGCTTGACACGCAGCATGCCATCGCCGGTAACCTCGCCCACCGCCACGGCGTCCAGGCCCCATTTGCGGAAGATGCGGAACACCTCCTCCTCGCGCCCGCGCTGGACCACCAGCAGCATGCGCTCCTGCGACTCCGAAAGCATGATCTCGTATGGCGTCATGCCGGCCTCGCGCTGGGGCACGCGCGAGAGTTCGATTTCGATACCGGTGCCGCCGCGGCTGCCCATCTCGCAGGTCGAGCAGGTGAGGCCTGCGGCGCCCATGTCCTGGATGCCCACCACGGCGCCCGTCTCCATCGCTTCCAGGCAGGCCTCCAGCAACAGCTTCTCCATGAAGGGATCGCCCACCTGCACGTTGGGCCGCTTCTGTTTGGATTCTTCGGTAAACTCGGCCGAAGCCATGGACGCGCCGTGAATGCCGTCTCGCCCCGTCTTGGCGCCCACGTAAACGACGGGGTTGCCGATGCCGCAGGCGCGCGCGTAAAAGATGCGGTCCTGGCGCACGATGCCGAGCGCAAAGACGTTCACCAGCGGGTTGCCGTTATAGCAAGGCTCGAAGACGCACTCGCCGCCCACCGTCGGCACGCCGAAGCAGTTGCCGTAGTGAGCGATCCCCGCGACCACGCCTTGCAGGATCCGCCGGTTGCGCGGTCCGGCTCGCGGGTCGTCCAGCGGCCCGAAGCGCAGCGAGTCCATCACGGCGATGGGCCGCGCCCCCATCGTAAAGATATCGCGCAGGATGCCACCCACGCCGGTGGCTGCGCCCTGGAACGGCTCGATGAAGCTCGGGTGATTGTGGGATTCGATCTTGAATGCAGCCGCGTAGCCGCCGCCGATGTCAATCACGCCTGCATTCTCGCCAGGGCCTTGCAGCACGTACGGGCCCTTGGTGGGGAGCTTCTTCAAGTGGAGGCGCGAGCTCTTGTAGGAGCAGTGCTCGCTCCACATCACGCTGAAGATGCCCAGCTCGGTGTAGGTAGGCTCCCGGCCCAGCAGGCGTACGATGCGCTCGTATTCCTCCGGCGTGAGCTGATGGGCGGCAATGAGTTCGGGTGTGATGGCACTCATCGGGAGGCGTGCGAGAGCGCCGCAACCATGGAACGAAACACGAGCAGGCCGTCGGTGGAACCCATCAGCGGGTCCGAGGCGCGCTCGGGGTGCGGCATCATGCCAAGCACGTTGCGACCTGCATTCAAAATGCCTGCGATATCGCGGAGCGAGCCGTTGGGATTGTCCACGTAGCGGAAGGCCACGCGGTCCTCCGCTTCCAGTTCATCGAGCGTACGCGGATCGGCGTAGTAGCAACCCTCGCCGTGCGCAATCGGGATGCGCACGATCTGACCCTTCTGGAACTCCGAGGTGAACGGCGAGTTGACGGTCTCCACTCGCAGTTCGACCTGCTTGCAAATGAATCGCAACCCGCGGTTGCGAATCAGAGCGCCGGGCAGCAGGCCGCACTCCACCAAAATCTGAAAGCCGTTGCAGATGCCCAGCACCAGACCGCCCTCGCGCGCGAAGCGCTCCACCGCACGCATGATGCGCGAGAACTTGGCGATGGCCCCGCAACGCAGATAATCGCCGTAGGAGAAACCGCCCGGCAGGATGACGGCGTCCACCGCGTTCAGCGACTCGGAATCATGCCACAGGAACTCGGCTTCGTGCCCGAGGTTGTGGGTCACCGCATACCAGGCATCGTGGTCGCAGTTGCTGCCCGGGAAGACGACGATCCCGAACTTCATCGAGCTTTCAGTCTAGCAAACCGGGGCAGCAGCGAACCGACTTGTCCGGACCGTGCGGATCAACCGGCCGTGCCCGCCACCGCAGGCTTGGTTTTGCGACGCGAGGATCGCTTCTCGGGCGGAGGCTGGCGATCGCTCTTCTTCAGCGCGGGCAAGACGATAGGCGTGACGAATTTCTTCTCACCGTAATCGTCGAACCGGATTACGATGTGCTCCTCATTGCAGGAAACGACGGTGCCGAAGCCGAACTTGCCGTGTTCGACCTGTGCACCCTGGGGGAACAGCGCCTTGACGCCCATGACAGGTAGCTCTCTTACTCCAATATAACAAAATCTTCACTTTTTGTGGGAACGGTCGAAACCCACTGCTGACGAATTGCGTCGCAACAAACAGCCGCCATGAGTCGCCTTTGGACGCTGCTCGCTCTACTCCTCACGCTGCTCTATCCCGCCGCGCCCCGTGATCGCGCTGCCGATCGCTACGCCTTGCTTCTGGAAGACCCGCCGCTCGTGGCCCAGATCGGGTCACGGGAAGAACTCGAGAGCTTACACACGCGGCAGGCCGGACAGCGCTTGCTGGACCGGCAACGCGCCTTGCGGCAAGAGCTCGAGCGCCGCGGGATTCAGGTGACGGCCACCAGCCATATCCTCGTCAACGCGATCTTCGTCCGCACGAGCGCCGACCGCGTGGAGGAACTGCGGCGGCTTCCCGGCGTACGCCGCGTCGAATATTTGCCTCCGATCCGCCTGCACCTGAACCGCGCACTCGATCTGAGCAACGCGCGGGCGGCCTGGAACCGGATCGGCGGCTTCGCCAATGCGGGCGCCGGCGTGAAGATCGGGATCATTGACTCCGGCATTGACCACCAACATCCCGCTTTGCTGGACGACTCGTTGCGACCGCCGCCCGGTTATCCCAAATGCGTGCCGCGCGACTGCCCTTACACCAGCAACAAGGTGATCGTGGCGCGCAGCTACGTGGAAATGCTGGCGGCGGGCACCCCGCCCAATCCCGCGGAAGATTCGCGCCCGGACGATCCCACGCCGCGGGATCGCGTCGGTCACGGCACCGCGGTGGCAGTGATCGCCGCGGGCCGTGAGGTCTCCACGCCGTCGGCCACGATTTCCGGCGTGGCGCCCAAAGCGTTCCTGGGCAACTACAAGATTTTCGGTTCGCCTGGCGTCAACGACACCACATATGGCGACGTCGTGATCGCAGCCCTGGAAGACGCCTTCCGTGACGGCATGGACATCGTCACGCTCTCGCTGGGCAGCGCCGCCGTCTACGGGCCGCTCGATACGGGCGCGATCTGCGGAGCCAACGCTTCCGAACCTTGCGACGTGCGCGCGTTGGCTGTCGAAAACGCCGTGAAAGCCGGGATGCTGGCCGTGGTGAGCGCAGGCAACGATGGCGACACGGGCCTGAAATATCCGGCGCTGAACAGCGTGAACACGCCGGGCACGGCGCCATCGGCCCTCACCGTGGGCGCCATCACCAACGCCCACGTCTGGTTCTCTCGCGTGGGTCTGGAAGCCGATAACGCGCCTGCCGAGTTGCGCAAGATTCCCGCGCGTTTTGGCGACGGGCCGCGCCCGGTGGCGCCGCTCACCGCGCCCATCAAGGACGTCGAGAAGCTGGGCGACGACGGGCGCGCCTGCCGTCCCCTTCCCGCCAGTTCGCTGGCGGGCGCGGTGGCGCTGGTGCAACGGGGCGGCTGCTCGTTCGCCTTGAAGGTCTTCAACGCCGAGAATGCCGGCGCAGTGGGCGTCGTCATTTACCAGCTCGATGGCGTGGACTCCATCTTCAGCCCCGCGGGCCTGGCCGGCTCGGGCGTCCCGGCCGTCATGATCCCCAACAGCGCGGGCAAGCAATTGAAAACTTTCCTCGCCGGCAACCCGGACGCCCGCGTGATCCTCGACCCCACGCTGACCGAGTGGGAAGCGCCCTCTAATGAATTGGCGGCGTTCAGCTCGCGCGGTCCCTCGATCGGGGAGTACGGGATCAAGCCCGAATTGGTTGCCGTGGGCACCGATCTGTTTACGGCAACGCAGCGTTACGATCCCAACAGCGAACTGTGGGATCCCACAGGGTACACCGCGGTGGATGGCACGAGCTTCGCCGTCGGATTGGCGGCGGGCGCGGCAGCGCTCGTCAAGCAGCAGAAACCGGATCTCACTCCGGGCCAGCTCAAATCCGCGCTGGTCAACACCTCGAGCGCGGATGTTGCCGAAGACGGGCAGAAAGCGAGCGTGGTCTCTGCGGGCGCAGGCAAACTCGACGCCGAAGCAGCCTTGCAAACCCCCGTAACCGTGGAGCCCGCTACGGTCTCCTTCGGGGCGGTGACGCAGGCAACGCTCGGCAGCTCGCGTACGCTGACCCTGAAAAACATCGGCAGCGCGCGGCTGACGCTGCGGTTCAGCGTGGCGCCGCGGGTCGAGGATCCCCGCGCACGGATCACGCTCTCGCCCGCGAGCGTGACGCTCGATCCGGGCAGCTCAGCGCAGGTGGCTGTGCGGCTGGAAGGAAGCCTGCCGTCCCCGGGGCGATACGAAGGTGAGATCCGCATCGAGGGCGGGTCGGGCCCGTTGCGGGTTCCGTACCTGTATCTGGCGAGCGACAACACACCGTTCAATGCGTTCCCGCTGATCGGCTATGACTTCGACGGCGTGGCGGGTTCCTATATCCCCGAGCGCGTCATCGCCTTCAAGCTGACGGACCGCTACGGCGCGCCGGTGCCCAACGTCCCCGTGCGTTTTCGCGCCACGATCGGCGGGGGCTATATCGAAGCAGCCGATCCTGCAACCGACGTCTACGGCATCGCTGCGGCGCGCGTGGTGCTGGGGCCGCTTTTGGGCGAACAGCAGTTCGTTGCCGAAGCGGGCGGGCTCGTGGTCCCCTTCGACGGGTGGGCGCGCCTGCGGCCTGCCATCTCCACGGACGGTGTGGTGAACGCGGCCAGCTTTGAGCGCGGTGCTCCCGTGGCGCCAGGCTCCTACATCGCGATCTTCGGCGTTGGATTGAGCGACACGACGATGGTGTTCAGCACGCCATATCTGCCGCTGTCGCTAGCCAAGGTGAGCGTAAGCTTCGACGCGCCATCGCGGGGCCTCAGTCTGCCTGGCAGGATCTACTTCGTCAGCCCGAGACAGATCAACGTGCAGGTCCCCTGGGAGTTGCAGGGCCTGAACTCGGTGCTCCTCAAAGTGAGCATCGGTTGGATTTCGAGCGCGCTCTACACGTTGCCGCTCGCGGATTACTCGCCCGCTTTCTTCGAGCGCCAGGACGCTACCGGACGCAGGGTGATTGCCGCTCTGGATGAACAATACCGGGTCGTAGACAGCACGAATCCGGCCCAACGGGGGCGCGTGGTGCAACTTTTCGCCAACGGGCTGGGACCTGTGGACCCGACGCCACCCACCGGCGAGCCGACTCCCGCGCAACCTTATCACGTGACGCGGGTTCAACCGGAAGTGACCATCGGAGGGCGCCGCGTGCAGGTCCGGTTCAGCGGGCTGGCGCCGTACAACGTGGGCCTCTATCAGCTCAATGTGGTCGTGCCTGCGGACGCTCCCACCGGGCTGCAAGAGGTCAAGATCACGATCGGCGGCGTAACTTCCAAGGCAGCGCTGCTGCCCATACAGTGATGCACGGCGCACGGGATGGATAACTGCCATAGAATCCGATAAGGGGCATATGAGGCGAGGGAAGGGCTGGCTTTGGTTCCTGCTGGGGGCTGCGATCGCCGGGGCGCAGGTCGTTCCCGATCTCTACATCGTGGAGCTGGCCGGGGAACCCGCAGCATCGGCAGTGGTGGGGAGCGTCAAGGCGCGGCGCGAGGCGCTGGCCGACCGGCGCGCCCGGGTGCAGGCCGAACAGCGTGTGGTCCGCGCGGCGCTGGCGGAACGCGGCGTCGAGGTGCTGGAATCGGTGGACACCGTGGCCAACGCGCTCGTGGTGCGCGTGCCGGACCGAGAAGCTGCGCAGCTGACAAGTGTCCCGGGCGTAGTGCGAGTCCATCCGGTTTACGAGGTGCGGCTTTTGCTCGACCGCGCGCTCCCGCTTTCCCGCGTCCCGGAAGCATGGGAAAAAATTGGGGGCGAGCAGCGAGCAGGGGCGGGCGTAAAAATTGCTGTGATTGACACGGGAATTGACCACGAGCACCCGGCATTTCAGGATCCCTCGCTGGAAATTCCCGAAGGATATCCGCGGGTGGCGCGGGAGGAACACCGCCAGTACACCAACAACAAGATCATCGTGGCCCGCACCTATGAGAGCCTTCTCGGCAACAGCGCCGGGACGCCGCGCGACGACATGGGGCACGGCACCGCGGTGGCCATGGCGGCGGCAGGCGTGCGCAACCGGGGTCCGCTGGCCGAAATCGTCGGAGTGGCTCCCAAGGCCTGGCTGGGCAACTACAAGGTTTTCACCGCGAGCAGCGAGACCACGCGCACGGACGTAATTCTCAAAGCAATTGACGATGCGGTGGCCGACGGGATGGATGTCATCAATCTGAGCGTTGGTTCGCCGCTGGCGCCACGGCCTGCGGACTCGATTTCCGTGCAGGCGGTGGAGCGAGCCGCCGCGGTTGGGGTCGTCGTGGTCGCGTCGGCGGGCAACGAAGGTCCGGATCCGTTCACGATCAGCTCGTACGCTACCGCGCCCTCCGCGATTGCCGTGGGCGCGACGGCGAGTGACCGCATTTTCGGAACCGCAGTCGTGCTCGATGGCGGCGGCCTCTATCTGGCCACGCCCGGCAACGGTCCTCGACCGGAGGAACCGATCACGGCGCCGCTGGCCGACGTGGCGCGTTGGGATCAGAACGGGATGGCCTGCCAGGCCTTGCCCGAAGGCAGCCTGCAAGGACGTATCGCCTTGATCCTGCGCGGCGCCTGTTTGTTCGAAGATAAACTGAACAACGCGCAGCGTGCGGGAGCGCTGGCGGCGATCGTGTACACGGACGATCGGCCCGTAGCCATCATGAGCGTCGGTTCGGCAACGCTGCCGGGCGTGATGGTGAGCAACGCCGACGGGCTGGCGATCAAACAGCGACTGAAGGACAACCCGGACCTGATCGCGACCGTGAACTTCCGGCCCGGTCCCTTGCCGGCAAACGGCAACCGCCTGGCTTCGTTTTCCAGCGCCGGTCCCAATCCGGATGAAAACATCAAGCCCGATCTGGTGGCGGTGGGGACCAGCATTTACACGGCGACGCAATCCTGGTACTCCGCGGGCGAGATGTACGACGAATCGGGCTACACCACCGAGTCGGGCACGAGCTTTTCCGCTCCGGTGGTCGCCGGCGCTGTGGCGGCGTTGAAGTCAGGGCGGCCAGGCCTCTCCGTTCAGCAGTACCGCTCTCTGATCGTGAACACGGCGGATCCGTTCCCTCCCGATGCGGAAAAGCCGGCGGCGGTGCAACGCGCTGGCGCCGGGCGCTTGAACCTCGCTGCGGCAGCGGAGAGCACCATCGCCGCCATCCCTGTTTCCCTCAGCTTCGGCAGCGGAAGCGGCACGACGGATCGGGTGCGCGAGCTGAGGCTCGTCAACCTGGCGAGCGAGCCGGACGTAGTGAGCATCGCGGTTGCGCCGCGACGCGAAGGACCGGCGCCCACGGTGAGCGTGAATACGCTTTGGCTCGACGCGGGAGCTGCGGCCACCGTTTCCGTGCGCTGGTCGGCGGAAGGGCTGACCTCGGGCGAGTATGACGGCTACCTGGTCATCCGCGGCACGCGTTCGCCCGTGGAAGTTCGCGTGCCCTACTGGTATGCCGTGCCCACGGGAGAGCCAGCCTACCTGACCATCCTGAATGCGCGCGAGCAAGGCAACGCGGGAGCGTCCCTGCGGCGGGCCATTTATTTCCGGGTGACCGACGCCACCGGCATCCCTGTGCGGGAGCCGCGACCGGAGGTCACTTCGCTGACGGAAGGCGCCGAGGTGACCGACGTCTCGTTCATTGACGGCGAGATCCCGGGCGCGTGGGCCATCAGCGTGCGGCTGGCGCCCCAAGGCGGACGGAACGACTTCCGCATCCGGGTCAACGAGCTGGTCCGCACGGTGAGCATCGTGGGCCTGCGCAATCCCTGAGCAGCCCACCGCGTAACCTCCCCTCCCCCGTGACCGTGTAGTATGCTGAAGTAGGATTGTTCGGTACCGACTGGAGGTTTGCTATGACAGTGCGAAAACTCGCCTGGCTTGGCGCGGCCTTCCTGCTCGCGGCCAGCGTGAGCCTGGCGCAGACGTCATCCATTGCAGGGCAAGTCAAAGGTGAGGACGGCAAGCCCTTGCAGGGTGCTCTCATTCGAATCGAACGCCTGGATATCAAGGGCAACTACCGGGTGAAAACGAACAAGAAAGGCGAATACTTCCACGCCGGCCTGCCGCTGGGCACATACCGCGTGATCCTCGAGGTGGACGGCAAGGAAGTGGATCGCGTGGAGAACGTGCGGACGCGGCTGGGCGATCCTACCGAGATCAATTTCGACTTGCAGCGGCTCAAGCAGCGCCGCGAAGCGCTCCAGCGCGCCGCCGAAAGCGGCCAGCTCACTCAGGATCAGTTGCGCGAGCTGACGCCCGAGCAGCGGGCCGCCATGGAGCGCGCGGCCAAAGAGCGTGCCGCGCAACTGGCGCGCAACAAGGCGCTGAACGACGCCTTCAACGCGGGCATGCAGGCGCTCCAGGCCAAGCAATACGATCAGGCGGTGGAGTCGTTCACCAAGGCGGCGGAAATTGACCCCAAACAGCACGTGGTCTGGGCGCACCTTGCTGACGCCTACATCGGACTGGCGGGGACCAAGACCGGCGCCGAGCAGGAAGCCGCTCTGAACAAGGGCTTGGAATGCTACCAGAAGGCACTGGAGATCAAGCCCGAGGAGGCGGCCTACCACAACAACTACGCGCTGGCCCTGGCGCGTGCGAAGAAGTTCCAGGAGGCGCAGGCCGAGTTAACCAAGGCTGCCCAGCTCGATCCGGCCAACGCCGGCCGCTATTACTATAACCTGGGCGCCTTGCTCGTGAATTCGGGCCAGAACGAGCAGGCTACGGAAGCCTTCAAGAAAGCGATCGAGGTTGATCCCAATTACGCCGACGCGCACTATCAGTACGGCGTCTCCCTGATGGCCAAAGCCCAGGTTACTCCCGATGGCAAGGTGGTTCCGCCTCCGGGGGCCCGCGAAGCGTTCGAGAAGTATTTGCAGCTCAAGCCCGACGGGCCTTTCGCAGAAGCGGCCAAAGGCATGATCGCCACCATTGACGCGGGTGTGCCCACCCAGTACACCAACCCTGAAGCGGAAAAGAAAAAGAAAGCCCCGCCGAGGAAGAAATAGCTTCTGAACGCGACGGCCGGAAGGCAGAAAGGTCGAAATGGTGCGCCTGATCCTTTACCTGCTTCTGGCCGTCCTTCTGATTACTTTACTCCGCTCCTTTATCGGAATTTTTCTGCGGCTGGCGTCGCAGTGGCTCTTGTCAGGCCCGCGGTCGGGCCCGCCGCGAGTAGAAATGGGCGGCGAGCTCAAGCAGGATCCCGTCTGCGGAGTTTACGTTCCCGCCAGCACCGCTATCAAGTTGAACTACGGCGGCAAAACTCTTTATTTCTGCTCGGAATCCTGCCGGGAAAAGTACCGCCGGGGCGAGCGCCGCACGCAGGCCTGAGGCCGACGGCAGCAACCCGAAAGCTCGCCCGGCTACAATAGCGCCTATGCGCCGAGCGGCGCCGCTTCTGGGCTTTGTGGCCTTCGCGCTTCTCTTCTTAATCGTCAACCGAGGCGCCTATCAGGGTTACTTCCACGGCGATGAGCTCGATAACATCCAGTGGACCCGCTATCTGACTCCGGGCGAGTGGATCCGCGGCTTCTTGTCCCTCAAGTACTATCCCCAGAACTTCCGTCCCGCCGGGCATGTTTACTTCAACCTGATGGGCCGCGCGGTGGGCCTTGACTTCCGCTGGTACGTTTTCGGCATCCATGTGCTCCATTTGCTCAACTTGCTGCTTCTGTGGCGGCTCCTGCGGCTGCGCTTCGGTTTCACCGCATGGCCCGCTTTCGCGGGATGGCTGTTTTTTGCCTTTCACATGGGCGTTTTCGATGCCTTGTGGAAGCCCATGTACGTCTTCGACCTGCTGGCGACGACCTTTTCTCTGCTCTGCCTGCTGGCTTATGGCTCACCGCGCCGGGCCTCGCTCACCGTGGCGTTCCTGTGCTTCTGGCTGGCTGTCAAATCCAAGGAAATGACCGTGATGCTGCCTGCCGCACTCGCCGCCTGGGAATACTGGTTCGGGGCGAAACGCTGGAGGCGTCTGGCGCCGTTCTTTGCCGTCTCCCTGATTCTGGGCGTGCAGGCACTCCTGGTCAATGCCGGGCGACAGTCGGAATATACCCTGCACTTTACTCCCGGGGAGATCTGGAAATCGCTAACTTTCTATTCGTCCAAAGTATTTCTTCTGCCTTATGCGGGCCTGAGCCTGATCGCACTGCCGCTGCTGCTGCGCGACCGCCGGGTCAATTTCGGCCTGGTTTTCTCGCTTTTGCTGTTGACGCCGATGTTGCTGCTTTCGGGACGCCTGTTCGGCGCCTATCTTTACCTGCCGCTGGCCGGCCTCTCGATTGCGGCGGCGGCGGTGGCGGAAAAAATCCATCCCGCGGCCGTGGTTGCCTTCTACCTGATCTGGCTGCCTTTCAACCACGCCTCGTTGCGTGCGCAGCGTCGCGAAGCCCTTTCGCTGGCGGACGAGAATCGCCGCTACGTGACAAAATTGCAAGAAATTGTTCCAGCCAGTCCGGGCGCCCGCGCCTACATCTACGATGGCGTGCCCGCAGCGCTGCACACCTGGGGGATCGAGGCCGCTGTCAAGCTGTTCGCGGGCCGCGGCGATTTGAGCTTCTATCCCGCGGAGGGAGTGGATCTGGAGAGGACGCTCCAGGAGGGAAGCGGCGTGGTGTTGCTGAGCTGGGACCCTATATTCCGCGAACTCTCGTCCTTTTCACGCGCTCCCGGTGAGCCGGACGCCTCCTATATCGTGGTAAGCCGCCGTGCGCCGGTGTGGCAGTTCGGGGAGGGGTGGTACTTTCTGGCCGGACACTTTCGATGGTGCCGTCCTTACGCGACCGCCCGCCTGCGCCGTCCGCCGCAGGCCACAGCCTTCGAGCTGGTGGTGAACATGGGACCGCCGCCCGAGGGCGAACCGATTCGCGCCAGTGTGGCCCTCGATGGCCGCTGGATCGGCTCGGCCGAGCTGCGGCGCGGCTCGGGCTGGCATACCCTTCGCTGGAACCTGCCCGAGGGAGCCCCGGGCACGGTGCGGATGGAAATTCGCGTGGAACCGCCGTTCGTGGCCGATCCCGTCCGTCCGCTGGGGCTGGCCGTGGGCGCGTTCGGATTCCTCCCCAGGGAGCAACCATGAAGATTCCGAAGCTGCGCTGGGTGATCGCGGGCATGCTCTGCGCCGCCACCATGCTCAATTACGCGGACCGGCTGGCGCTGGCCGTGGTGTCGGTCGAGGTGCGTCGCGAGTTCTCGATGGATGAAAGAGACTACTCCCACGTGGTCAGCCTGTTCATGCTCGCCTACGCGATCATGTACGCGGGATCGGGCTACGTGGTGGACCGGCTGGGGACGCGGCGCGGATTTGCCGCCTTCATCAGCGGCTGGTCGCTGGCCCAGATGTCCCATTCATTGGCATGCATTTACCAGCAAACCTGTAGCGCACTTCCAGGCTAATTCCTTGACTATCAGCAACTTGCACGGTGATGCCGTCCACCAGCAGTTCCACCAAGCGACGCTGATCATCGAAACTTAGTGGGCCTTGATAGCGTTGGGCCAGCTGGCTTAGGAAGTCCGCCGCATCCTGCAAGCGGCGCTGGCGCTGGGTGGCATCGTCCAGCTGTGCCACTAGCTGCTCTAGGTATTGGCGCAAGGCGGCTTCCCTGGCTGCCAGGCGATCCAGGGCTTCATCCAGTTGTTGACGGGTGATCTTGCCGTCGGCGTAAACGTCCAGCAGGCGCTGGCGCTTGTCGCCACTGCGGGAAAGCTCCTCGTCTATCTGCCGAATTTGCTGGGCCAATTGATCGCGATCAGCCAACTGGGCATCGAACTGCTGGCGCAACTCGCCCAGCACTTGGTCTGGGTTTTGGAGCATCTGTGTCAGCTCACTCCACACAAGACTTTCGACCCAATCGGCATCAATGCTGCGGGCGTCGCAGCGCAGCCCCGGCTGGCCCCATTGGCCACGGTAGCTGCCCTGCGCATGATTACACCGGTAGCGCCGGGTCACCCGCCACCGCAAGGGCCGGCCCCAGCCCACAAAGCCCCCGCCACACTTGCCGCAGCGGATCAGGCCCCGCAGCAAGTACTGGTACTTGGCATTGCGCGGACTAAACTTCAAGTTCCGCCGCAGGGCTTGCTGGACTTGATGCCATAGCTCCTCGCTAACCAAGGCTGGTGCCGTGGTGGTGATGGCCTGCTGGTTTGGGTCTTTAGACCGTTTGCCCCAAATGCGGATTCCTTTGTAGAGCGGGCTGGTCAGTATCCGGTGGACCCTGCCTGGATGCCAATACCCCGAAGGCTGGCTGGTGACCTTTGGGGGCTGTGTCGGGTCCTTAGGGGGACGCCCTGGGCGCTTGGTGTAGGTCACGGTTCGGCCTTCGCGGGCGTACACGGGGGGAACGCCCAGCTGGTTTAGCCACGCAGCTAGCCGCACCGTAGACCAGCCCTGGGCGCAACGCTGATAAAGTTCGCGGACGATGGCGGCTTCCGATAGGCCGATCCCCGGCAGCGGCTCCTCGTCAGGGACAAGATGGGCCTGGCGACTGCGGCCTTGCACCTTATAGCCAAAGGGGCGGGGGCCACCCATGTATTGGCCTTGCGCCACCAAGCGGCGCTGCCCGGCCATGGATCGCTCCCGGATCAGGCGTCTTTCGAAATCCGAAAATACCGCCAGGACCCCTCGGCGCAAGTGACCGGCGGCAGTGTCATCGGCCAAGTCGCCTTCGGTAACCGACACCACAGTCACCCCTGCCTTGCGCAGCTGGCGTTCTAGGCTGAAGTATACGGCCGCATCGCGGGCCAGTCTGTCCACGCGGTAGACGACAAGCAGCTGGAACTGTCCTTTGTGGGCATCTTCGAGCAAAGCCCTCAGGCCAGGGCGCTGGTCCGGGTCCAGGCTGCCGGAGTAGCCCTCGTCTTGGTACCACTGCGCAATAGTGACGCCGGCGGATTGCGCCCACCGAGCGATCGCTTCCCGCTGCGTCGCGATAGTCTGGCGTTCGGCCTGCTCCTCGGTGCTAACGCGGCAATAGGCAACGGCAGTTGCAGTCCCAGTCATGGCACTTAATCCCCCAGTTGCTAGGCTGCGATAGTTTACGCTGATTCATTGCTGGGGGCCCTAAAGCGCCGGCGTAGCTGCCGGCGCAACTGCTTGCCGGTCATAGGCTGCGTATCGAACAACAGCTTGTAGGCCTCCACTAGCGCCTGCCTAGGGGCGGGGCCAGGCTCGGCATACCGATGAAGAACTGTGTGATTAGCAGGCCACTGGTACGGCTCGACTATGGCAGCTTGATATCGGCCAAACTCCCGGGCCAGCCGAAGGGCTTCCTCCTTGTCCAGCAACAGCAAGCTGCGGCCATCGGCCAGGCGCAACATCCAAGCCCGGCGGGTGCCGGGGGGTGGTGGCATTTGGATGACTTTGGCCATGGCAGCCTCCCTGTTAATTATACGGGCCTCAAGGCGAGTTCAGGCAACTACTTTTGTAGAGTGCCGCTACAGTGTTGACTGGCAGGCACTTAACGATCGCGCCACGTGCCAGGCTGGGGGCCGGGCCGATCGCGGCGGGGGACCAAATCGCACAGCCGGAGCACTCGCATAACGGCGTGGTGCACGGCCCGGCGTGCCAGGTTGACATCGGGGCGACTAGCAATTTCCGCGATCCGCGTCCCAGCACATTGGAACTCGACTGCCCATCCGAAGTGCGCTAGCTCGATGCGCGGGGCCATCGCCAAGCCCAGGTATCGCGCCCACTGGCGATGCAGCCACTGATCGTTCGGGCGGATCACGCCGGGATCAAACTTCGGGTGACGCCGAGCGAATCGCGCTGCCTTGCGTAAGGTGCGCGAATCCGTAGGTGCCCAGGACCACCAGTCGCTACTAATGACCGGCCAGCAACGCGGGACCTGCTGGTCATCGCGGGGCCACCAGCGATCCCACGCCTCAAACGCAACACGAATCTGCTCCGCCAACCACGGTGGAATCTTGCCACCGGCATCAACCAAGTTCCAGCGCCTGGCCCAATCCAGCAACTGCGTGCGCAAGCCGCGGCGCGTATGGCGCAAGGCCAGCAGCTCATCAAATAGCTCAGTGGGCGCGTAGTGATTCATCGCATGGCAGAACAGCCCGGAAGCCACCATCTGCGCCTCGCCACGCGCGATGTAAGGCCATGGCTGGGGCAGCCAGCAATGGCGCAAGTCGCCGGCCAGGGTCTGGACAGTGCGCCGGCTGTAGCTCGCGGCATATCGTGGCGTTAGCAAAAGTTGCATTTCCAAACATAGATTAGCACGAGCTTCCGTAACCGTGGGTCAAATAATTTTGGCGAGAATTTTACCAACTAAATGGGGTGGCGGCAGTAAAATTGGGTTGGGTAAATGCAAATCGCGCCGTATAATACAAGTGGGAATAGCGATTCCCCCACACGCAGCCTCCTGGTTGGGGCAGGCTCCGGAACCTGCCCCACCTTCCTTAACCTGCGTGATGGAGGGGATCGGCTGGCCCAGAGGAGGTGGCGTGTGGAACGCTCAACTGCAACTACAACTGCACTGGAAGATCAAGCCAATGACCAAGCCGCAGCACTTTGCGCAGAGCAGATCCCCCAAGACCTGCGACGGCTGAGGCGCTGGGTGCTGTGGCGCTACGAGGAGCGCGACGGTAAGCCGACCAAAGTGCCCTACTGCCCCGATGGCAGGAAGGCCTTTGTAAACGATCCGAGCACTTGGAGCAGCTTCCCAACCTGCCTGGACGCCGCACGCCGCGACGGGTATTCTGGCGTCGGCTTTGTGCTGGGCGACGGGTTTGTGGGCATAGATTTAGACGCATGTGTTGATCCCCACACGGGGGAAATCGAGCCGTGGGCGCAGCAAATCGTGGAGCGCCTTGCCACTTACTCCGAATTATCGCCATCGGGCCGTGGCGTGCATTTGATTTGTCGCGGATCGTTGCCGCCCGGGCGCAGGCGCAAGGACCGGATCGAACTGTACGACCGCGATCGCTACTTTACGGTCACTGGGCAGCGCCTGAACGATTACCCCATCCGCGATTGCAGCCGCGAATTAGCCGAGCTACACCAACAGCTGTTCGGTGCCACGCCTGAGCCAGCGCCACCGCCACCACGACAAGACGCAGCGGACAGCAACGGGCAGCCGCCAGCGTGGAAGGCGCAGGTACTGGTTAAGCTAGCTTGCTATTTACTGGATTCAGATGGCTATGCGAAGTTTCTAATCTTGTGGCGCGGTAACTGGCAGGATTACTATCCGAGCCAGTCCGAGGCCGATTGCGCACTTAGCAGGTATGTACGTGAGATTCTAGACCGAGCCGCAACAAAACTGCCAGCTAAAGCTGTAGACGATCGCGCCCAAATGATCGAGTATTACGTGGGGCTAAGTGCACTTGGCCGACGCGACAAGTGGCGCGAACGGGCGGACTATCGTCAGCGCACCATCCGCGTAGTCATGTGCGAGCCACCGGCGGAAGCACGGCTGCCGGACCAGTTCGCCAAGGCGGCATTGACGGATCTGGGCAATGCTGAGCGGTTAATACTGCTCTACGGGCAGGATCTGATCTGGACCGATGCTTGGGGGTGGTTGGCCTGGGATGGCCGGCGATGGGCCCAGGACAATCAACGCAAGGTAGAGGAGTTGGCTGTACGGACGGTGCGTGCGATTTACCGCGCCGCGGCGGAATCAGATGATCCCGACACTCGGAAGGCGCTGGCAAGCTGGGCCAGGCGCAGCGAGTCTCGCAGTCGCATTGAAGCGATGGTCGCCCTGGCGCGACATATGGTCGCGCGCAAACCAGACGAGTTCGATGCTGACCCGTGGCTCCTGAGTTGCGCCAACGGCGTGCTGGATCTGCGGACTGGCGAGTTGCGCCCGCATCAGCGTGAGGATCGCCTCACCAAGCTAGTGCCCGTCAATTATGACCCGCAGGCCCGGTGCCCACGATGGGAGCAATTCCTAGGTGAGGTATTTGCGCCCCATCCGGATCTAATTCCATTCATTCAGCGCGCTGTCGGCTATTCACTAACTGGCGACACGCGGGAGGAGTGCCTGTTCCTATTGCATGGCACAGGGCGGAATGGGAAAGGCACGCTGCTCCGCACCCTGACTACGCTGCTGGCCGATTACGCCATGACGGCTGACTTTGCCACTTTTCTGGCTGGCCCACGGGACCGTGGGCCACGTGACGACGTTGCTAACATGCGGGGACGCCGCTTGGTGGTCAGTCAGGAAGTGCGTGAAGGTGCGCCTCTAGCGGAAAGCCTGATTAAATGGCTGACGGGTGGTGACCGCATCCGCGCCCGCAATCTGTATGAGCGATCCAGCGAGTGGTTGCCGACGCACAAGATTTGGCTGGCTGTCAATCACAAGCCAATCATCCGGGGCACGGATGATGCCATATGGAGCCGGATCAAGCTCGTCCCATTCGACGTCAGCTTCGCGGGGCGCGAAGATCGTCAGCTAAAGGCCAAGCTGGAAGAAGAATTGGAGGGCATCCTGGCCTGGGCTGTTCGCGGGTGCCGACAGTGGCTAAGGGATGGCTTGCAATGCCCGGCCACGGTTCACCAAGCCACCCAACAATACCGCGTGGAATCGGATCAGATAGGGCGATTCATAGAAGAGTGCTGCGTGACCACCGACGGGGGTAAGGTGCGAGCACGCCGGCTTTATCAGGCCTATCGCGCCTGGTGCGAGCAGACTGGTGAGCACCCCGTCACCGAGACAGCTTTCGCCATGCGCTTGGCAGAGCGTGGGCTGCGCAAGGCGAGGACTAGCCGCCACACACTCTACTGCGGCATTCAGCTCCGTGAGGAACTGTAATGGCACGAGGCATGGGCTATCAGTGGTGGGTTCAACTGCAGTGCCAGCACAAGGGATGTGTCTGTAAGTTGTTGATAACACGGGGCTGTGGTGGGTATGGTGGGTTGTGGTGGCTTTTCCAAAACTTTTTCCGTAAATTTCCTTATATAGGGACTTTACACCAAAACCCACCACACCCACCACACTTAACATTTTCCACAGCCCAAGTGATTGGCAGACAACCACTTGTGCAACAATGGTGGGTTCTTTCAACCCACCACAAACCCACCACAACCCACCACAACCCACCATTAAGGTTCTTTAATGCATTAGGCTTGCTTATTGTGGTATTTGGCAGCATTTATGGCGAGCACTACTACCAATCGCTGGCTTACCCATATGCCTCGTGCAGTATGGGCATCAGCGTTGCCTTCGGGGGTCGTATTGATCCCGCCGCCCCCGCCTGCCAACGCCTAAAAAGTTTGCGGCCCGAGGCCCCACGCCAGGCCCGGCCTTCAGTCGCCACAATCACTATGGGTTTGCGACCACGGCAGCAGCAGCAGCAGCAGTCTGCCACAGCCTCCTGTCCCTTGGGCACAACCCGGCCCCTTGGCTTGGGTGGCCTCCGCCTGGGCCAGGGGGGCCGGGCTTCTTTGTGCCAGTGGAGGCTATAGCTATGTCCGATAAACAGTTTTATGTAAACTTCCCAACTCAGTATTTTCAGCAACTTACGGGTTTTCAGCATAGGGCGAACAAAAGGCGAAAGCCTAAGTTGTTGATAATAAAGCACTTATCCGAGCGAAGAAAAGGCGAAAGGACTTAATCTATGCCGACTCGCAAGCGAATCTTGACCGATGAACCCGAACTCGCCATGACTGGCGAGTTCGAACCCGACAACGACGAACCGTGGTTTGATGATGACGATCAGCCCCAGGACGATGCTTGGCTTGACCCCGATGCCGAGCCGACGGGTGAAGTCGGACTGGGGCAAGCCACAGTCAGCGACCCTGATGCAGCTATGCAGCCGGACGTGGCAGATAACCAACTGACTGATCCCCTTGGGGATCAGTCAGTTGGCGATGCCGCCACCGAAGTTGCAAGTGATCAATCCGAAGCCGCACCAAGCGACCAACAACCGGAAGCCACCAGCCCGCCGCCACCCGATCCGGTGGCCGAGCTGCTGGCTGGTAGTGACGAGGAGCTGGAAGCCGCCATCCAGCAAGCGCAAGCCGAGGCCGATGCCGCCGCCGAGGAGCTGGAGCTGTTCAACCAGCGCGTTGCAGAGTTGCAAGCGGCCTATGAGCGCATCGCCGAACGCATCCGCGAGCTTAAAGTCCAGCGCGCTGAACTGGTGCCCGAGGCTCTGCTTCGCAATAATCAGCGTGCCAAGCAGCGCCTGGCCAAGTTGGGGGCCGACCTGCGCGAGCTTGAGACCCTAGGTGAAGACCACAAGCTCGCCCTGGAAGCCGCCGCCATCGAAAGCGTCCGGCTCCTAGCTGCTTTAGACCAGCACAACCAGCATCGGCGCAGGCTAGAAGCCAGGCTCGCAGCCCGCCGGCTAGCGCGCCAGGCCCAAGTCGTGGATCAGGTAATCGTGACCCTGCTAGGCGAACTGGCCCGGGCGCAGCAGCTTGTCGAGGAGCTGGCACCACTGCTGCCTGACTCCGCGCAGCAGTACTTGAACCAGTTCCGCCGTGGTGGTGGGGATTTGCCCATCAGGCTAAGCCTGGCGTATCACTGCCGCAACATGGGCGTGGGCAGCATCCTAGACTTGCCAGCCTATTCGCCACAGTCATCGCGCCCCTTGGCTGTGCAGATTGGCGAGTTGCTGGCTAACCTGCTGAAGCCAGCTACCGACAATTCGGAGGTGTCCAGTGCCGAGCTACATGGAACTGATGCTCCAGGAAGTGCGACAACAGCGCAGTGAGCAAGCCCGCCAGCATGGCGAGTTGCTAGGTGCCATTGCCAGCCTGGCCCAAGCCACACAGCGCTTGGAAGCCCGCCTGGCCCAGCTACAGGCGCAGGCCCAGGCATCAGCGCCAGTATCGGCGCAGGCGCAGGCCCAGGCGCAGCAGCCAGTGCCGGCGCAGGCGCAAGTGCAGGCCGAGAGCCAGCCCCCACCCCCCGCCAAAATTTTGCAAAGCCGGGCTGGGCTGGGAGGATGGGCTGGGCGAATATTGGAGGTAGCAAAAAATGCCACAAAAGCGATTCTTGGCAAACGAACTACGTGACCTGAAGGTCGAGGAAGTCTCACTTGTTCGCCGTGGTGCGAACCGCAAGAAATTCCTGCTGTTGAAGTCTGCCTTAGGAGGTGACTGTATGTATGACGAGTCTGTCCTTGATCGCATCCTGAACACGGATCTAGGAAACGAAGACGAGATTGAACAAATTCTTAAAGCCAAGGGCCTTAGCGATAAAGCCGCTAACGCCGTCAAAGGCGCTTTGCGACTGCTGAATGCCTACCGTGACGAGCTGCCTAATGACATCCTGAACACCCTTGCCAGCCTGGCGGGCTATGGCTATGCGCCGGCCCCCACTGGCGAAGTCAAGGCTGCCAAGCCGTACAGTGACGACCAGAACTATGGCGATTACGGCTATGGCGAGTATGGCGAAGGCACGGCGAGGAAGAAGCCCAAGCCCAAGCGTGCCGAGGATGAAGTGGCCCAATCCGAGCCTGTCAGGAAAAGCTTGCTTGGCCTGGCCCGTGACAGGGACGAGGTTTGGGCTAGCATCGAAAAGGCTGCCGAACTCATGTATGGTGAGTGCAGCCCTCGCACAGTTGACATGCTGCTGTGCACCAAGCTGGGAGCCGAACTCTATGCCCAGTACCTAAGTGCCCCCTTTGCCAAGCCCCAGGCCCCTATAGCCAAGGCCGAAGCCGATGATCAGGATGTCCCCGCCTGGGGTGAAATCCAGGCCCTGGCCCAGCAATTGGTTCAGAAGTCGGGCGACTACATGACCGAGGCCCAGGCCGTGGCCCACGTCCTGAACACCCCCAGGGGCCGGCAGTTGTACAAGCGGTACCTGGCCGAAAAGCAGCAGCTTATCGCCAGCCGACGCCGATAGCTTGGGCTTTAGGGCGATGTCGGGATTAAAGGGAGGGGAGATCAAGGCCTAAATAAACGGGAGCTGCTGGCGGGCCTAGTAGGGGGGTACCACTCAGGACCTAACGATGCAATAGCTCCCGTTTCTGGGGCCTTAGCTCACGATTTTCCGGGCATGCCGGATCAGCCGGGGACACCACAAGGCGCAATGGCTGACATGACTTGCCCCACGGGCCAAGCACGATCTGGTACTGGTGCGATCCTGGGGCCAGCTACCGAAAACCAAGGCGAGTGTGCAGTTTGCAAACCAGCCAAAACCAGCCCTAAGCCAATTGCACACTTCTGGAAAAAGTAGCCAGAACCCATCATCGCTATCTGATTGAAAAGCCGCCAGTTATCCGCCATTCCAGCTCCAAAGCTGCCTGCTGTTGACCGGGTTAATTCGGACGGGATCCGTATAATACTTTGGAACCATTAATCCAACCGTAAGGAGGTCGAACTATGAGCACTGCGATTCCCGGCACGGCCCGGACACAGGCCGTGCGAGTCAAGTTAGTGGGACTAACCCCCCTGCTGATGAATAACCCAGCTAGCATGTTGCTGCCAAAGGCAGTGTGGGATCGCCCGACGCCGGAAGAAGAGGCTGAGGCCGGCCTCTACGCATCGGAGGACGGGAAACTTTATGTCAAATTCGACGCTATCCGAGCCTGCGCCTTGCATGCCGCAAGGCGGATGGGACTACGCAAGATGGCACGATTGCTGGCTGGCTCCCTGCTGAATGCGAATCTGGAAGAGCCGTGCTGGCTATATGACCCCGAAACTGGCAGGCCTCTGACCCGTGCGGATTACGTCATAGATTTGCAACCGGTGGCTGTCGGGGGCCGACGCGTCATGCGGGCGCGACCGAAGATCATGAAGTGGGCCACGGAGGCCGAATTCATCCTGAACACCTTAATCGCGTGCCCAGAGGATCTGGAGCAGACGCTGCTCGACGCCTTGGCTTGGGGCGGCAAATATTGTGGGATTGGCGATTACCGACCGGAAAGGGGCGGCCCGTTTGGCCGATTCCGTATAGAGGTGATCCCGCCAGCCGCCAGCCTTTGATGGTGGCTAACCCAAACGCAGGCAAGCCACTTTGGGGGCATAGGCATATGTGCGTGTGATTGTTATGCTGCTAAATTCATCCGTTGGCGCGCGGGAAATGGTCGCTTGCCGCCAGTCGCTTCGCACTGGGACTGACTGAGCCGGGCAACTGGCCGGCTGCGGCCAAAGCCATCGGAGAGTGGTTCCCGCCCAGGCAGCGCGCGCTCGGGGTAGGCATTTTCAACGCCGGGTCTTCGCTGGGTTCGGCCCTGGCCAGTCCGATGGTGGCGTTCCTGACGCTGCACTTCGGCTGGCGTTTCGCCTTTGTTTTCACGGGCGCACTGGGTTTGCTCTGGCTGGCCCTGTGGCTGGTGATCTACCAGCCGCCGCATCGCAACCGCTGGCTCGACCCGGCCGAGTACGAGCGAATGAAGCACGAGCTGCGTCCGCCGGAAGAAGCACGCGCGGCGCGTGAGGGCGTGAACTGGCGGCAGGTGGTGCGCAAGCCCGGCTGTTATGCCCTGATTCTCGCCCGCTTCTTTACCGATCCCGTCATCTACTTCGTGATTTTCTGGCTGCCGGAATACTTGCGGCGCGAGCGTGGATTCGATCTGGCCATGGTGGGCCGCTACGCATGGGTTCCCTACATTTTCGGGGATATCGGCTATCCGCTGGGCGGCTGGCTGTCGGGATATCTCATGCGGCGCGGATGGCCGCTGGGTAAAGCACGCAAGTTCGTTATGGCGCTCGGCGCGGCCTTCCTGCCGGTGGCGATCCTCGCGCCGTACGTGCCTGCGGCGTGGATGGCGATCGCCGCCACCTGCTTCGTCACGTTCGGCCACGCCTTCTGGGTGGCGAATCTGCAGGCGCTGCCGATTGATCTGTTCCGCGGACCGGAGGTCGGCACGGCGACGGGCTTTTCGGGAACCGGGGGCGCCATTGGCGGCGCCCTCGCGGCGCTGGGTACCGGCTGGGTCGTGCGCAGATTCTCTTACGCTCCGATCTTTCTGGCGGCTGGCCTGATGCACCCGTTGTCCGCCCTGTTGATCTATCTGCTGTTGCCGGAACGGGAGTTCCGGGCGGCGGAAGCGCGGGGCGTTTAAAGCCCCTCAGGGTACCGGACCTCGATCAGGAACAGCCCGCAGGCCGGCGCCGTAGGCCCCGCAGATGCCGGTTTGCCCGATTTCAGAAGGGCGACAACGTCGTCCTCGTCGAGGCGTCCCCGCCCGACTTGGATCAACGTCCCCACGATGTTGCGCACCATGTGTTTGAGGAAGCCGCTGCCCGTGACGCGATAAATCAGGCGGTCGCCCTCCCGAAAGGCGCGCGAGGAAAAGACGCGGCGCACCTTGGAGCCGCCCAGAAGGTCCTTCTCGTCCGTTGCGGCGAAGGCCGTGAAATCGTGTTCGCCCTCCAGCAGCGGCGCCGCGCGTATCAAACGCTCTTCGTCGAGGGGATAAGGAAAGTGATGGATATAGCGGCGTTCGAACGGAGAGCAGATCTCGCCGCGCCAGATACGGTATTCGTAAGTTTTGGAAATCGCGTGCCGGCGGGGATGAAAATCGGGCGCGGCTTCGCGCACTTCCAGGACCCGGATCGAGTCGGGCAGCAGACGGTTCATGGCGCGGCGCAGGTTGTCGGTGGGAATCCGGTTCTCCAGATCGAAGGCCGCCACCTGGGCCAGCGCGTGCACGCCCGCGTCCGTGCGGCCCGCGCCCGTCACGTGGACAGGCTTGCCCTCGATCTGGCTCAGGACGGACTGAAGCGTTCCCTGGATCGTGGGCAGCGACGGCTGCACCTGCCAGCCGTGAAAGTCCGTGCCGTCATAAGCCAGCGTGATGCGGATGCGGCGCATGCGACGGCTAACGTCGGGATCCGGGCTTGACCAAGGGAACGCCCTGGCGGCACAATGGGCAATCCTGCGGCGGGTACGTCACGACCTCGAGCGTAGCCAGGGCCACGCGGGGCACGCCGACGTCCGCTTTGCCGCCGCTGCGATCAATGATGGAACCGGCGGCCACCACCAGGGCGCCTGCCGCCCGCAGCACCTCGATGACTTCGCGCGTGCTGCCGCCGGTGGTCACCACGTCCTCGATCACGACCGCCCTTTCGCCTGATCGGACCTGAAAGCCACGCCGCAGGGTCATGAGGCCGGAGGCATCGCGCTCGGTGAAAATGGAGCGCGCGCCCAACGCACGGGCCACTTCGTGGCCGATCACGATCCCGCCCAACGCCGGCGAACCCACCACATCCACCTGGCCCTCGATCAGAGGACGCAACGCGGAGGCGAGCGCCGCGCCCAGCCGTGCCGCGTGTTCCGGATACTGCAGCACCACCGCGCACTGCAAATACTCCGGACTGTGAAGGCCGCTGGTGAGCAGAAAATGGCCTCGCAAATAGCCTCCGGTGCGCTCGAAAAGATCCAGAATGGAATCCCTGGTTTCCGTCACCACCGCATTACTATAGCTCAAGCCGACGGGACCGCTCGAAGGCGCGCTAGCATGGAGGTTCGGGAACATCGGGCCTGCCCGCATCGTCATACTGTAGTTGAGGCTCGGAAATCCACCGAGGGGAAAGGATTCGTCGTATGAGGAGAATTCGAGCGGCGCTCGCCTTGATTTGTTGTTGGCAGCTCGCCATGCCCGCTGCGGCCGAAGAGCGGGTGCGGCGCAACGGAGGCGGCTTTCTGTCCGGGTTCACGCGTCCGTACCGGCCCCAGGAAGTCCCGCCCATAGATCTGGCCAACTCACCGCGCCTGGAATCACTGCTGCGTGCCGGGCGCATTTATCTTTCCTTGCAGGACGCGATCGCACTGGCGCTGGAGAACAACCTCGACATCGCGGTGCAGCGCTACGGGCCGATGATCGCTGACGCGGCTCTGCTGCGCGCCCACGCAGGCGGCCTGCTTCGCGGCGTGCCCACCGCAGTGCAGCGCGCAACCACCAGCGCTCTGGCCCAGGTCACGGGCGCCGGCGGCGCGGGTGGGGGTGGCACCACGACGGCCTTCACCCAAACCACAGGTGGCAGCGAGGCGGGCGGCGCCATCATCGTGCAGACGGGGACCGCCGTTCCCAACCTGGATCCGGTGATCTTCACACAAGCGAACTTCAGCCACCGCACCACCCCGCAGACCAACTCTTTCACTACCGGCACCAACGCCCTCATCGTCCGCAACGACATCGCCAATTTTGGCATCCAGAAAGGCTTTCTGACCGGCGGTTCCATCAGCTTCGGCTGGAACAACTCCCGCGTGGAGACCAACGCCGGTCGCAGCGATTTCAATCCTTCGACCACGGCCAGCTTTTCACTCAGCATCCAGCAACCCCTGCTGCGCGGTTTCGGCCTGGCGGTCAACAATCGCAACATCCGTATCGCCAAGAACAACCGCAAGGTCAGCGACCTGGCGTTCCGCCAGCAGGTGATCACGACGGTGTCGGCCATTGTCAGCGCCTACTGGGATCTGGTCAGCTTCCATGAAAACGTCCGCGTCAAGCAACAGACGCTGGCTCTGGCCGAGAAGCTTTACGAGGACAACAAGAAGCAGGTGGAAATCGGCACGCTGGCGCCGATCGAAGTCGTGCGGGCCGAAGCCGAGGTAGCTTCGAGCCGCCAGGCGCTGGTCCAGGCCGAAAGCCAGTTGCTCCAGCAGGAAACCTTGCTGAAGAACGCGCTCAGTCGAACCGGCGTGGCCAGCCCGCTGCTGGCCGATGCGCGCATCGTGCCCACAGACCGCATCACGGTGCCGCCTGTGGAACGCATCGAGCCCGTGCAGGACCTGATCGAGGCCGCGCTGCGAAACCGGCCGGATCTGGCCCAGATCGAGGTGCAGATCGAGAACACCAAAATCGGGCTCAAGGGCAGCCGCAACAGCCTGCTGCCCCAGTTGGACGTGGTGGCCGACTTCCGCAATAACGCGCTGGTCGGACAGGTCAACAAGCTGCCCATCCCCGCCATCCCTGGCACCGGCATCGGCCCGCAGCCGCGCAATCCCGCGGCCGTGGATCCGTTCTTTATCGGCGGCTACGGCAAGGCGCTCTCGCAACTGTTCGCACGCAACTTCCCCGACTACGGCATCGGCTTTCAGCTCACAGTGCCGTTGCGCAACCGCGCCGCCCAGGCCGACATGGTGCTGGACCAGTTGACGCTGCGGCAGCAGGAGCTGCGCCGGCAAGCGTTGCTGAACCAGATCCGCGTAGATGTGCGCAACGCCCTGATCGCACTCCAGCAGGCCCGGGCCGCTTACGAGGCCGCCGTCAAGGCTCGCGAGTTGCAGGAGCAGACGCTGGAAGCCGAGCAAAAGAAGTACGCGCTCGGCGCTTCCACGATCTTCTTCGTGATCCAGGCGCAGCGCGATCTGGCGCAGGCGCGATCGCAGGAAGTCGCGGCCGCCAGTCAGTACGCCAAGGCGAAGGTACAACTGGAAGCGGCGACGGGACGCATCCTGGAGACGTACAACATTTCGATTGAAGAGGCGCTGGAGGGCCGCGTCTCGCGCCCACCCTCCCCGGCACCGCAGAGCGAGTAATCGGCGGCAGAGAAATCTGAGTTGAACCTGGTACGGGCCGCGGCCACTGCATCCGCTTGCATGCAGGCCCTGTCATTGATAAGCTACACGGGGACGTTCTCCGAGTCACGGGGAGGAATACCATGACAAGCAGATTCCTGATGCCGCTGTTTTGCGTACAGGGCGCAGGCAAGTAAAAGGATACGATTACAAGGATAATCGTTACCCGATCTATGCTCTTTTCATCCAGGACTCCTGGCGCGCAAGGCGTCGCCTGAACCTCGAGCTTGGGTTGCGCTGGGAACCCTTCGTGCCGTATTGGGACAAAAAGGACCGGCTGGCGGTATGGAGGCCTGGGCGGCAATCCACCCGATTCCGCTCCGCTCCGCCCGGTGTGCTGTTCGCAGGTGACCCCGGTATCCCCCGCGGCGGCTTCGAAACCGCCTGGAAAAACATCGGCCCCCGGTTGGGTCTCGCCTGGGACGTCTTCGGAGATGGTCGCACCAGCCTCCGCGCGGGCTACGGGATCTTCTTCGACCGTATGAACATCATCATGACGAACTCACAGGCGAATCAGGCGCCGTTCGCCACCACCGTGGTGGTTTACGGGAACATGCAAAACAGTTTCCGGGATCCCTATGCAGGCATGGTGAATCCCTTCCCTGCGCCGCTGGATCCGCCGGGCGACTTCCGCTTCATTTTGCCCCACACCGCTTTCCTCTATGAGGAGCACATGGCAAATCCTTACTTGCAGGCCTGGAACCTCACGCTGGAACGAGAATTTCGCGGGGGCGTGCTCGGGCGAATTGCCTACGCCGGATCCAAAGGCACGCGGCTTACCATCGGGCGCGAAATGAATCCGGCCATCTACCGCCACCTTCGGCAATCAGGGAAGGAACATGTGGCGGATGCCGGGACTGGCCAACGTGGACGCGGGCCTGCACAAAGACTTTCCGCTGGCCGAACAGATCAAGCTGACGTTTCGCTTCGAAGCGTTCAATGTCTTCAACCGCGTCAACCTTGGCGCGCCTGATTCCAATCGCAGCTCAGGCAACTTCAATCGCATCTCTTCGGCGTTCGATCCGAGAATCCTGCAACTGGCTCTGCGGCTGGCGTGGTGAACCGTCCGACATTCGCGTCCGGGTGCTTCCGGGAACCAACTCAGCGTTGGGAAGCGAGGGCCTGTTTTTCATAAATCTCCCGCACGTGGTCGAGGTCGTCGATCTGGTCGGGGCGTTTGTCGCGGCGCCAGCGCACGATGCGGGGGAAGCGCAGGGCGAAGCCGCTTTCGTGCCGCGCGCTCTTCTGCACGCCGTTGAAGGCTACCTCCAGCACGATTTCCGGCCGCACGAGGAGGACAGGGCCGGCGCGCGCCACCGCCAGCTCGCGCAGGCGCTCGGTCAGTTCGCGGATTTCTTCATCGGTCAGGCCCGAGTAGGCCTTGCCCACGTTCACGAAGCGGTCGCCTGCGCGCACGGCAAACGTGTAGTCGCTTAACACGGTGGCTCGCTTGCCGTGGCCCTGCTCGGCCGCGGTAATCACCACATCCAGCGTGGCCAGCGGTTGTTTCCACTTGAGCCACGCTCCCCCGCGCCGGCCCGCCTCATAGCGGCTGCCCCGACGCTTCAGGACCAGCCCTTCGTTGCCTCGCGCCCGCGCCTCATCGAACAACCGGTTCAGCTCTTCCTGGCTCGTGGCCGTGAACTGCGGAGCGATCAGTAGCGGCTCACCCCCGGTCGCCAGCAGGCGTTCCAGTTCAGCACGCCGCGCCTCGATCGGCTCGTCGAGCAAGTCCCTGCCGTCGCGCAGCAGCAGATCGTAAGCAATAAAGGCGACAGGTGTCTCCAGAGGCAAAAACAGCGGGACCTCCTTGCGGGCCAGTCGCTGCTGCAACACGCTGAAAGGCAACACGCGGCCCTCGCGCCAGGCCACGATTTCGCCGTCCAGGATGGCGCTGCCCGGCAGCCGCTCCAGCGCCGCCACCAGCTCGGGGAACGCGGCCGTCACCTCGGCGAAGCCACGCGAAAACAAAGCCGCGCGCCCGTCCGCCACGTGAGCCTGCGCGCGGATTCCGTCGAACTTGTCCTCCACGAGCCACCCGGCCGGATCGGGAACCTCGGCCGCCGAGGCGATGGGGCGGGCGAGCATGAAGTCCACCGGGCGAAACAAATGCGGCGATATTTGTTCCAATTGGCCGCGGCGCGCCGCCAGCGCCGTCTCGGCCAGATCGCCCGTTCGGTGGATCGCCTGCCGCACCCGCGCGGGACTCGTACCGGCCGCCTCGGCCACCGCCTCCTCCAGCATCTTCTCCTGCAAGCCGATGCGCAAATCGCCCGTGATCACCTTCACAAAGTATTTGAGCGTCAGCGGACGATAACTCGAGAAACACTCGCGCAGCAGATTTTCTTTCTGCTCCGCCCGGCGAGCGCGGGCCAGCTCTGCGTACAGGCGCTCGGCTTCGGCCAGAGACAACGGTTTGTTCTCGGTCTTGCCGTGCATGAGCAGACCGATCGCTTCGCCGATATCGCCCACTTCGCGGATGCACAGCCGCACCGTTTCCGGGTCCCAGCCGCTGGCCTCGATGACGGCCTCCCGCAGGCTGACATGCCCTACCGCCAGGCGTCGCGGGTCACCCGGGGCGAAGGGACGACCGCTCAAAAAGCGCAGCGCCCGCGGCAGGTCCTCGTCGGACAGCGCGCGCAGATACTCCGCTACGTACCGGATCTTCTCGAGCCGGCTGTTGGTGCTGGCAACCCACTCCGCAACTGCCGCCAGTTCGTCCATCAGCCGTTATCCGCCTCCAGCCGCGGGCGTTCGGGCGCGCGGGCCAGCCACCCTTGCAAGGTCAGGATGCGCGCGAACGCCTCCGTGTAGCCGTGAACCACGTCCACCTCCTGCGCGCCCACAGCCTCGACGATCGCCATCAGTTCCTCGAAATCCGCGTGGTCCGAATACGGGATGAGCTCTTCGGCTCCTGTGCGAGCCCTCGCGTTGTCGAGGGCGGCCCAGCCCGATACATATGCCACCCGCACGCGACGGCTGCCCGCGGGCAACGACGACCGAAAGCGCGGCGGCAGGATGAGCGCCACGCCGGAAAGGGCCTCGCCCTCGTGAACGCTCCAGCCCGGCGCGGGAAACCCCGCGGCCGCGTAGACCGGCAAGTGACGCGCGATCGCCGGATGTACCTGGAACGGGACGCCGGCCTGTCCCAGTACGTGCGCGATCTCTTGCCCGCGGCCCAGCTCGTGCGCCAGAAAGACGGGCACACGCCCTTGCTCGAGGGCCGCTCGCGCAAAACGGACCATCCGCTCGCGCGCTTCCTCCCGCTCCAGGAAGTGGAAGATGGGCAGGCCGAACGTGGATTCGATGATCAGCCGATGAGCGCGGACGATCTCGGTGCTCCGCCCGCAGATCGGGGCTCGCAGTTTGATGTCGCCGGTGTAGAGCACGCGTTCGCCGCGCCACTCGATGAGCAGTTGTGCAGCGCCGAGGACGTGGGCCGCCGGGTAGGCCGTCAGCCGCGCGCCCGCCAGTTCCCAAGGTTGCCCGTAAGGCGTCGCGTGCAGCGCCGAGTTCGCCAGCGCCTCTCCGTGCCGCAGGCGATAGAACTCCAGCGTCTCCGCGGTGGCAAAGACTTCCCCGTGCACCGCGCCCGCGTGATCGCGATGGGCGTGCGAAATCCAGGCGCGACGGCACTCGCGCCGGGGATCGAGCCACAAGTCCAGATCGGGCAGATGGATCCCGTCTCCGGAAAACTCGATCCGCATCGTTAAGTTATGCTGGCACAGGCCCGCGGGCTTCAGGGACGGGGCGCCAGCGTGACCACGGCCAGCGCTTCGGCGGCGCGTCCCTCACCCACGGGACCCAGCTTCTCGGCGGTCTTGAATTTCACGGATACGCGCTCAAGGGGCAAGCTCAGAACCTCGGCCAGCTTCCGGCGAATCGCCTCGCGGAAAGGACCGAGTTTCGGGCGTTCCAGAATCACCGTCGCGTCCACATGCACTGGCGCGAGACCACGCTCAGCCGCCATCTCCAGCGCCTGCTTCAGCAGCGCCAGACTGTCGGCGTCCTTCCAGCGCGGGTCGCTATCGGGAAAATGCTGGCCGATATCGCCGAGCGCGGCTGCGCCCAGGACGGCGTCCGTGATGGCGTGCGCCAGCACATCGGCATCGGAGTGACCAGCCAGACCGACCTCCGAGGGGATGACGACGCCGCCCAGGATGAGCGCCCGTCCGGGCACGAGCGGATGCACGTCCCAGCCGATGCCAGTGCAAAACCCCGCCGAGGACATTCAGGATGCCTTCCGCCGCGCCATTTCTTCGCTGAGGAAAAGCCGGGCCAGCTCCATGTCCGACGGCTTCGTAATTTTGATGTTCCGGTCGCTGCCCGGCACCACGCTGACCTCGACGCGTTCCAGTCGCTCGACCAAACTGGACTCATCGGTGCCGATGAAACCGTCCTGGGCAGCTCGTTCGAAGGCTTCCCTCAGCAACGAATAGCGGAAGACCTGCGGAGTTTGCGCCAGGATCAGCCGCTCGCGGGGCAGGGTCCCGTGAACCTTGTTGCCGCGCACCTGCTTGACGGTATCCACCGGCACGATGCCCACGATGGCCGCCCCGGTTTGCGCCGCCTCCAGGATCACTTTCTCCAGCGTGGCGGGGTCAATGAACGGGCGCACGGCGTCGTGCACAGCGACCAGGTCCGTGTCCGGCGCCACAGCATCGAGCGCGTTTTTCACCGATTCCTGCCGGCTGTTGCCGCCGACCACCAGCCGCACAGGCTTGGAAGGCGCCTCGCGCTCCAGCAGTTGCGAAAACCAGCTTATATCCTCCTTGCGCAGGGCAATGATGATTTCGTGGACCAGCGGGCAGGCCAGAAACTTGCGCAAGGTGTGAAGCAGGATGGGCGAACCGTCCAGCAGCATGAACTGCTTGCGGCTGACGCCCGAAGTTTCAGCCGAGCTGCGTCCCATCCGGGTACCCAACCCGGCGGCGGGGATGATAGCAGTAACCTTCATGGCGAACCAGACTAGCGCTTCCCCACGAGGCGGGCGCTGAAGCTACGATTGTACCGCCTGGCGGAGCAAAACACCACTGCACCGGGCGTGGCCCAACCGCTCGGGTTCGGGCCTCGAGAACAAGTGGCTCGCCCCGGAAGACTCCTCAGCCGGCACGTCCCGGAAGACGGCCAAGTAGCGCCGAAACGCAGCCGGAGCTTACCAACTTAACTTGCCTCCAACCGAGATGCGCCTCTGTTCGGTGCCGACGATTGAGTTCACCTGCCCGAAAAGCGTGCTCGTGGGAGTCGTATTGGGCGCCGCGAACATGGGGTGATTGAAGGCGTCCTGCGCCTCGGCTCGCAACTGGAAACTTACTCTCTCCTTGATGCGGATCGTCTTGAACAGGGAAAGATCCCAGTTGTTGTAGCCGTCCTGGCGGATATCGTTGAAACGCAACGGGAAAGTCCGGATGTTCCAGGCAAGCTGCTTGCGGGTGTCGCGTTCGAAGCCGGCTTCCGTGTTGAACCAGCGCTCCACCCGGCGCTCGGACTTGGGCAGCGTGATCTCTTTGATGTTTCCGTAGAAAAGAATGTTGCCCCAGTTCAGGGGTGGCCCGCTTTGCCCGTTGTAAATGCCCTGGACCGACCAGCCGCCCAACAGCGCGCTGACCCAGCCGCCCCGCGACAGGAAACGCTTGCCCCGCCCGAAAGGAAACTCGTAGATAGCGCTGACCACAATGTGGTGCGGGCGATCCTGCGGCGAGATCACGCGGTGCGGATGGAGATCGGTCGGATTCAGTTTCTCGATCGCCTCCATGAACTTGGACCAGGTGTAACTGGCTTGTATCGTGTAGCCGTGTGAGAAGCGTTTTTCGGCCCGCACCTGAAGCGAGTGGTACCACGAGTAACCGTAACTGGTTGTCGAAGTGATGCCGGTGAAATGCGGATACGGACGCAAGAGCTGCGATCGGGCCACTGTTCGACCCGTCAGGTTGCTGCCCGCGAACTCGGGCAGTCCGAAGAACGGGTTGTTGACCGCCTGGGAAAGAAGGTCTATGACCGGCTGATCGCGAACGGGCGAGCGACTCAGGTACTCTGCCGGAACCGCGTCGTAATCGTCGCTGACGCCCAGCCCGGTGCCCCGGTTGCCGACGTAGGCGACCTCGAGCAAGACCCGGTGGGGGAATTCCCGCTGCACGGCCAGATTCCAGCGCTGCATGTAACCGGGCCGCCGCGTGGGCGTGAAGAACCCGGGCGAGCGCCCCACGTAAGTCGCCAGCCCGCCTGCCGCGCCTTTGGGTTCCAGTAAGCCGTCCGGGAAAGGATTGGCGAGGGTGGCCCGGAACGTCAGGCCGTTATCGAGGCTGGGGACCAGCGACGTCCGCTGGCTGAAACCCTGCTGATGCACGTCATTGCGATCCGCGCCCAGCACTTCGAAGAACACTCCGTAACCAGTCTTGATGACCAGGTTCTTGCGAACCGCCCAGGCCAGGCCGATGCGCGGAGAAAAGTTGTTCCAGTCCGTGTCCCACAATCCTCGGGGCACACCACCCACGCCGGCAAAAAGCAGTCCACCCAAGGCGCGGAAGCGTTCCACGGGGACCTCGGGAATCGGGCTGCGGGCATAATTGGCGCGCGCGGGGGCGTCCACCGGGTTCACCGCCTGGAAATCGAATCCCCGGTTCGTGCGGTTGTATCTTTCCACAATCGGGGCTTCCACCTCCCACCGCAACCCGAGATTCATCGTCAGAGTGCGCGTGATCTTCCAGTCGTCATGCACGAACAGAGCGTAATAGTTGGAGCGCTCGAACGCCGAGGGGTTGCGATCAATGTAACCGCCGGTGGGCAACCCCAGCAGCAAAGCAGCCATCCCCTGACCGATGGGCGCGGCCGGAGAGTTATCCAGCGGACCCCGCGTCCACAGCGTGCCGAACTCGATGCGCGGCGAAACCTGGCCGTAGTCATAACTGCCTTGCATGACGGACCGAAACTCCCCTCCCGTGCGGAGGGTATGCGTGCCGCGCACGCTGGACAGAGTCACCGAGGCAGCATGATGCGTGTTGGCGGTTTTGGCACCGCTGGTCCCGCCCAGACTGGCGTAGCCCTCGGGCACGATGGCCGGAAAGGAAGTCAGAGACGGATCCAGCAGCTTGAGCAGCGAATCCGGAAAACCGAGCGAAGCGAGGTTGAAGGGGAAGGCTTGCGGACGGTCGTGCTCGATGAAGCGCGTAACGCCGTAGCGGAAGTTCAAGACCCTGGCAGGGCCGAGCGTCAGAACGTCATCGAAAGTGTATCCGCGATGCAAGCGATCCCGCCGGTCACCGAGCGCTTCGTTGTGGAAGGCCTTGTTCCAGCGCGAATCGAGCGAGGAGCGAGTGAGCGTGAAATAGACTCGCTGCCTCTGGCTGACAACCTGATCGAAGCGAAAAGTGTGGCTGTGAAAGTCTATGCGGCGCGGCTTGGGGTCGGAATAGTTATTGCGCCCGTCCGCAGTACCGGCCACGTTAGGCTCCGGGTAATAAGCAATCAGCTTCTGCGCCATGGGATCCAGCCGACTGGCCGGAATCCGGTTGCCGGGGAAAGGCTGGCGGCTGAAGCGCCCGGCCGGCGCCGGAGCGATGGTGGCGGGATCGTAGATCTGATATTGAGGCCCCAGGGAAAGTAACTGGGAAAAATCGCCCCGGCGCTGCTCCGGACCAGGCACAGTATAGTAAGCTTGCTCGGGCCGCACGCGGTCCAGTAAGTCGAATCCATAAGTCCAGAAGCTGCGGTCACGCCCGTTGTAAAGCTTTGGGAACCACACGGGCCCTCCTGCGGTGGCTCGGTACCGGTTGGTGAGCACAGGAGGCCAGAACCGATCCAGTTTCTCCTTGGTTACCGGGCCGGTGCTGAGATCGTAAATGGAGCGGTTCGTGAAGAAGTCCCTGGTCATGAGGGGACGACTGACGTGCGAGAAGACTAAGTTACCGTGAGGCTCGTTGGCGCCCGATTTCAGGACCATGTTCACGTAGGCGCCGGTGAACCGCCCCACGGACGCATCCAGGGCGAAGGTCTGCACGCGGAACTCCTGGATCATTTCCGGAGGCGGCGAAAAGGAAAGTTGCCCGCCCTCCTGCATGTTGGGAGCGCCATCGAGCGTGAACTCGCTCGAGCGCGTCCGCGTGCCTGCCACCGCGATGTTGGAAACTGCATCCACTGCCTGAGGGAGCCACCCGTGCGTCGGCGGATTGGTGCTGATGACGCCGGGCGTCAGTTGCGTCAGGTACATGGCGCTCGCCCCGGGCAACGGCAGGTCGAGGATGCGGCGGTTGTCTATGACCTGTCCCATCGCAGCGGTGGCGGATTCCAGCAGCGGCGCCTCCGCCGTCACGGTCACACTCTCGCTGAGCGTACCGACCTCCATGACAATTTCCACGCTGAGCACGTCACCCACGCGCACCTCGATCGGGCCGCGCTCATAGCGTTTGAATCCGGGCAGCTCAGCCGAGAGATGGTAAAGGCCGGGTGGCAGATTCGCCAGCTCGTAATTGCCTTCCGCGTTGCTGACCGTGGTGAGGGTGAGATTCGTCCCCGCCTGGACGGCCCGCACAGTTACGTTGGGCACGACCGCGCCGGCAGAATCAACCACCCGTCCCGTGATGCGCCCGTAAGGGTTTTGCGCCAGGGCAAGAGAACAGAGCGTTACAGCGATGAGGTACCGCATGACGCCCTCCTGCGAGCCACTTGGGCCCTCCCTTCTCACTCTCCTCGCGGGGTATTCTACCCCGGATGGGGTGGCAGGGCAACGCGACTCTGACCGCGCGCTGTGCCGCGGAGGCCAGCGCTCCGGCAGGCGCCGGAATGTGTCACGCGGATCGGGCGCCGGCTCAGCTTTGCGATCGCCCGGCCTGCGATGAGGCCACGCCCGCCTCGCGATGCGGGGCCCGCTCCGGACGATCCTGCTTGTCGGATGGCGCAGCCTTGTCGTAGACCCCGTGAATCCGCTCGTCGAATTTGCCGAAAATCATCTTGCCGGCCGTGGTCTGGAGCACGCTGGTGACGGTGATGTCAATGGTCTTGGAAATCATGCGCCGGGCGTTGTCCACCACGACCATGGTCCCGTCATCCAGATAGGCCACGCCCTGGTTGTGCTCCTTGCCTTCCTTGAGGATGAACACGCGCATGGATTCACCGGGCAGGACCACGGGCTTGAGCGCGTTGGCCAGCTCGTTGATGTTCAGCACCTCGACCCCGTGCAGTTGCGCCATCTTGTTCAGGTTGAAATCGTTGGTGATGATCTTGCAGTTGTACTCCCGCGCCAGCTCGATCAGTTTCATGTCCACATCGCGCGCGTGCGGGTAGTCATCTTCCAGAATCTGCACGTTCAGGTGCGACATTTTTTGCAGGCGCTGGAGAATATCCAGGCCGCGCCGGCCCCGGTTGCGCTTGAGCGCATCGGGCGAGTCGGCCACCAGTTGCAGCTCCCGCAGCACGAACTGGGGGATCACCAGCGTGCCGTCCAGAAAACCGGTTTCGGCAATGTCGGCGATGCGCCCGTCAATGATGACGCTGGTATCCAGAATCTTGAAGGATTGCTGCGCCGTCTTCTCGCCGCCAAAGATGCCCCCGAACGCCGCCAAATTGAGCATGTCGCCCTTGCTGACGCCCACCACGAGGCCCACGTAAGTCATCCACAGCAACACAGCCACCTGCAAGAACGGCAGGCTGGGATGGCCCTGCATGGCGCTGCCCAGCACCAGCGACATCAGGTAGGCGCCCAGGATCCCAAGCACCGAACCCACGGCGCCGCCGATCAGCCGTTTCATGCTGATTTCCTTGACGCGGCTCTCGAACACCACGATCGCCGCACCCAGCCCCAGTCCCACGGCAGCCGCCGCCGGACCACTCAACCCGAATGGCTTCAGGAAGTAAGCCGCGGCAACCAGCAGCGTGACGAAGAGGATTCGAATGATGAGCAGATAATTCATGAAACTCACCTTCCGCCTGCGGAAAATCGGATCCGATGGTCCAGAAATTCCGCCGCCAGTTATGACTTCCGTCCTAAATTAACACGTTTCAACAAGGATCACCACCAGCAACCCTTTTGCGCTGCCACTCGTCCAGCGCCTACACTCATAGTGATGCGCATCTTCGGGATTTTGGCGCTCGGATGGTTTCCCGTGGCGTTGGCTGGAACCGACTACCGTGCTTCGATCGAGCAGTGGCGGCAGCAGAGGGAGGCATCGCTGCGGTCGGAGGACGGCTGGCTCACGGTGGCGGGCCTCTTCTGGCTGGAGGAAGGCGAAAACGCAGTGGGATCGGCGCCAGGCAGCGCGGTCCTGCTCCCCGCGGACACGGCGCCGGCCAGGGCAGGTGTCATTGAGTTTCGCGGAGGGCGGGCCATCTTTACCGCGGCGCCGGGTGTGGAAGCGCGACTGAACGGAAAGCCCGTCCGCAGCGCAGAGCTGCGTTCCGACGCGGAGGGTCAACCGGACGTACTCGAAATTGGCCGCTTGAAGCTCCTGCTCATCAAGCGCGGAACCCGCTACGCCATTCGCATGAGGGACCCGGAGAGCGCGCTGCGCAAGAACTTTCGCGGCCTGAAGTGGTTCCCCATCCAGGAGGAGTGGCGCATCGAAGCGCGCTATGTGCCGGCGCCGGGCCCGCGCAAGCTGGTGCTGGAGACCATCGTCGGCACCACGGAAGATATGGAGAGTGCCGGCTTCGTCGAGTTCCAACGCGAAGGTAAGACCTGGCGGCTGGAAGCCGCACGTTCAGGCGAAGGACTGTTCATCGTCTTCCGTGACGCCACGGCGGGCAAGACGACATACGCGGCGGGCCGCTTCCTCTATGCGGACGCGCCGCGGGACGGGCGGGTCGTGCTCGATTTCAATCGCGCCATCAACCCGCCCTGCGCCTACACGCCCTACACCACGTGCCCGCTGCCGCCGCCGCAAAACCGCCTGCCCATCGCCATCCCGGCGGGCGAGATGGCCTACGAAGGGCACGGCGTCGGCGCCGCGGTCCACTGAGGGAGCAGATCCCTCTCAACGGTACGTGACCATCTTGCTGGTGAGCGAGAAATAGACGAAGTAGCCCACGTCGAGGCCGCGGGCGTTGAACTTGTTACGCTCCATCAGCGGCGAGCTGCCTACCATGAGCATGCCCGACATCGGCGTGCTCTCGGGCAACGCGGAAAGGACCCAGGCCGGCACGGTGAAACTCCCCGCCGTCGCCCGCTCCGTGCAAACGAAGGCCGCGCCGACTTCCGGGTTACTCCGGGTCGAGATCCCCATGATCTGCACCCACTCGGTCGCTGTCCCGCCGGACCAGCGGATCGTCAGATCCGAGTTCCGCGGCACGGTATCGGGAACGGAGTTCCGGTCCCACGTCACGGGCCGCTCGATGGTCAACCGCGCCGTGAACGGACCCACGTCCGTGCCCCCGGCGCCATTGTCCACGGTGTAGGTTCCCGGCTCGAGATATTCCGGCTGGGCGCCGGGCGTCCCCGGCACGCCACCACCCAGGTTGGCCTGGTAATAGCCGGCCTGCTGCCGCGGCAGTTGCTTGCCGCCTTTCGGCCCCGTGAGGTTCAAAGCGGGACCCGCGTCCAACCCCACCGGAGAAGCCGGATCCACGCTCGGATCGAACTGTTGGCCGCTGAATACGTAAACCGTGCACTGCCCGAATGGCGCCGCCGCAGAGACGCCGCGCGAACGAAGGATCCGAGTGAAGTCGTATTTCAGGAACGAACCCGAACCGTCGTCGCTCTTGTAACCCGATATGGGCAGGCCGGGCGGCAGGCCGATGTCAATTCGGGTGAGCGCGATCTCGCCGATCCGGAACTCCTTTCCTTCCCCGATGAACCGGAAGTCATCCTCGGAAAAACTCATGGGATCGGAGCAGCGATCTTCCCGGGTGGACACCGGCAAGCTGACGAAGTTGCTCAATACGCCTCGCGCGCGCACTACGAGGGGTACGTAGCAGCCTTCGACCCCAGGCGGCACCTTGAAGTTGACCTGATCCAGCCCGGGCCACTGCGGCGATCGCCCTGCGAAGTACACCTCTGCGGGGCGTCCGCCCACCAGCACCTGAAAATCCGCCGGTCGCAAATCCCGCACGACGTTTCCCGGCCGCGTCTCGTCAAAATCCACGGGACCCAGGCCCGTCCCCCAGAGAACCATCCACTGGTCTCTGCGCGCCGGGCGGGTAATCAAGGCTGGCTTGTAATCCGCATCCGTGATCACTCCCGGTCCGATGCCCGCCTGGCTCACGGTGAAGACTCCGAAACTGGTGGTGGCAACGGTAATCGGGACGGGAGCGCTCGTCTGGTTGTTATAGGTTACGGTGATGGTGCCGGTACCGGTGGGCGTACGCGAGGGCAGTAGCGCTGCCACCTGTGTCGCCGAGGTGTACACCATATAGCAGTCCACGTTCTGCCCTCCCACGCTGACGCGCACGGAGGTCCCCGCCAGAGAGGTTTGCAAAGGGAAAGTGGCCTGTACCAGTTGCGCCGGTCCCAGGTTCCGGCCAAAAATCACGAAAAGCGAACCCTGCGCGATGGCGGAGTTCGGCAAACCGGGAGGAGCGTAGCTGGCCGCGTTGACCACGCCGCCAGCGTTGATGGAGGGTTGCGCAAGACCGGCGGGCGCCAGCCAACCCGACAGGGCCAGCGTCCCGAGGCCGAGAAGTGCGGAAGCTGAAATCCGTCTCATGAAACTTTTATAACCCGGAACCGTCGAAGCAGCGAAGAAAAATTTTGCCTGAACCAAAACCCCGCCGCCCCCTGTGCACACCCGATCCCGCGCGCTACCATGGGAGAGTCCCGGGAGAGGCATCATGCAATTCCTGTTTGAAAGTCTGCTCGAGCTGATTACGCAAACTTCCGTCAACCTTCCGCCTGACGTGCGCGCCGCCATGGGCGCCGCCCTGAACCAGGAAGAACCCGGAACCAAAGCCGCCCAAGCCTTCTCGATCATCGCGGGCAACATTGACATGGCCCACGACGACGAAGGCCCCATCTGCCAGGACACCGGCATGCCCACCTTCCTCATCCACACGCCCGTGGGCGTCAACCAGCTCCAGATCGCGGCCGCCGTGCGCGAGGCCATCGCCGAAGCCACCCGCCGCGGCAAACTCCGACCCAACTCGGTGGACTCGATCACCGGCAAGAACACCGGCAACAATCTGGGGACCGAAACGCCCATCCTTCATTTCGAGCAGTGGGACAAAGACGAGATTGAGGTGCGACTGATCCTGAAGGGCGGCGGCTGCGAGAACATGAACGCCCAGTACTCGCTGCCCTGCGAGCTGGATCATCTCGGGCGCGCCGACCGGGACCTGGAAGGCGTCCGCAAGTGCATCCTTCACGCAGTCTGGAAGGCCCAGGGCTACGGCTGCGCGCCCGGCGTGGTCGGCGTCTGCATCGGCAGCGATCGCGCGCACGGCTACACGCTGGCCAAGTACCAACTGTTCCGCCCGCTGGACGACGTCAATCCCGATCCGCAACTGGCCGCGCTGGAAGCCCGCATCATGGACGAGGCCAATCGCCTCGGCGTCGGTCCCATGGGCTTCGGCGGGCGCACCACGCTGATCGGCTGCAAGATCACGGCAGCCAACCGCCTGCCCGCCAGCTTCTTCGTCTCAGTGGCTTACGAGTGCTGGGCGTACCGGCGACTGGGCGTGCGGCTGGATCCGGCCTCAGGCGCCATCCTGGGCTGGCTCTACCGCGATCCTTCCCGCCCGGTGGAACGCATGGCCAAAGAAACCGGCTTCCCGCTGACCGGACGCGAAATCATCCTGCGCACGCCGCTGACGGAAGAAGCCGTGCGCGCGCTCAAAGTCGGCGACGTGGTCCTGATCCAAGGCGAAATCTTCACCGGCCGGGACGCCGTGCACGCCTGGCTGATGAAGAACGAGCCGCCTGTGAATTTGAACGGCGCCATCATTTACCACTGCGGCCCCGTCATGCTCAAGGAAGGAGATCGCTGGATCACCAAGGCCGCCGGTCCCACCACCTCGAGCCGCGAGGAGCCTTACCAGGGCGAGATCATCCGCCGCTACGGCGTGCGCGGCGTCATCGGCAAGGGCGGCATGGGAGCGCGCACGGCCGCCGCCATGAAAGAGTGCGGCGCGGTTTATTTGCACGCCATCGGCGGCGCAGCCCAGTTCTATGCTCGCGCAGTGGAAAAAGTCCTGGGCGTCTACCTGATGGAGTTCGGCATCCCCGAAGCCATGTGGCATCTCCAGGTCAAGGACTTCCTGACCATCGTGACCATGGATGCCCACGGCAACAGCCTGCACGCCGATTTGGAAGAACAGAGCGCGCGCGTGCTGGCCGAGTTGAAATGACCGCCCGGACCGGCGCGTCCGAGCCGGCCACTACGGCCAGTTGACGGTACGGGGCGCAAGCTTCAGGAACCGCCGCGTGAACTCTGCGGTTTGCTTGAGGGCGCGGTCGCCGTCTTCCTGCGAGGGCTCAATCTCGCTGCCCTCGTGCCACTCGTTCCAGCTCGTGATCAAAACCCAGTCGGGGTTGGCCGCGATGGCCTCTTCCCAAAGGATCCGGTACGTCTCGCCGTTGTGTCGCGGAGTGATGGGACGCGGCTCCGGGCGACCCAGCTTATGATCGTCATAGCCGGGAATCACGGTAACTGCCGCGATCTTCTCGCCCGCGGTCTTCACCACCATCGGGTAATATTCTTTGGCCCAGGCGCGTAGTTGCTCTGGCGTCATCCCTTTGGTTCGCCCGGTCACGTTGTAAGTGTGAATGCCGTCAAAAATCTGCGCGGCTTCGGCCGAAATTCGGTCCCCGATAAAAACGGCGCCGCCGGGATACTTGCTGTTTACCTCGGCAATAACCTGTTTCCAGCCGTCCAGTTTGATTTCATTGAGCGCCCGCCCGTAAATGAAGAAAACCGGCTTGCCCTGAAAAGTGAGCCAGGCCTGGTGCTTGCCGTACTTGTTCAGCAGGTAAAGAAGGTCGTTGACGGCTCCCTCCGGTTTGGGATCGCCTCGCGGCGGGACGGTCTCGTAGTAAATCGTGATCTTCATGCCGTACTTGCGGGCTGTGTCCAGCATGAGCGGCATCCCTTCATCGTGGAAATCGCCCTGCCGCCACCAGGAAACGATGAAGCCGGTGAGCCCGGCCTGCCTGGCCCAGCGGAAATGCTGGTCCACAACCTTGGGATCGTGGCTGTCGTAAGCCCCCAGGACCGGCCAGTGCGTCGAGCTGGCGATCGTCTTGTTGGCCTCATCCACGTCCTTCCAGTGATTCCATTTGCCGCTTACCTGCGGGTTGCCGTACCAACCGTAATAAAAGGCGAGGACATGCCTCGGAATCTTCACCGGCGCGGCCCACGACAGCGCGGCCGACAAACATGCAGCCATCAGATAACGAAGCGACATGATCTCCCTGCCTCCACGTTCCACTCGTCCCCTACAGCGTACTAAAAAGATCTGCGGCCCGGCCTCAAAAGGCCAGCCGCAGACCGAACTGGATGTTACGCTCGCCGCTGGCGGACAAGATCCGGCCGAAGTCCACGCTGGTCACGGAGCCCGTGGGGGCGCCGAACTGCGGCGTGTTGAACGCGTTGAAGAATTCGGCGCGGAATTGCAGGCTCGCGCGTTCGCGGATTCGCTGGATCCGGCTGAGCGACATATCGAACGTCTTGATGCCGGGCGTGCGGACGTCGGGCTCGGTCCGCGAACCGGTCGGGAAAGTGTAGAGCGCCGGCGCAGCGAACGCCTTGGTGTCGAACCAGCGGTCGAGCGTACGCTCCTTGGGAGGCAGGTATCCCGACCGCAGGCGATCGGCATAACCGCCAACTCCGGGCAGCCGCGTGTTGCTGGGAGCAGTGATCGGAACGGGCATGCCGGCGCCGAAGGTCGTAATCCCGCTGATCTGCCAGTTGCCCACCACAGCAGCCAAGGGGCCATGTTGCAGCCAGCGCTTGCCGCGGCCCCACGGCAACTCGTAGATGTAACTGACCACGAAGTACTGCGACCGGTCGTAGTCGGCGATGGACCGCGAGGCGCGCAGGTTGTTGGGATCCACCAGTGAGGTGCGCCCAGAGAAGCGCTCCTGCACGTTGTCAATCAGCTTGCCGATGGTGTAGGCCGCGTGCAGCGTGAGGCTGCGGGTGGCTCGCTTTTCGAAGCGGAGAGCGAAGGCGTGATAGACGGAATCGCCGACCGCGTCACGGAAGCGGCTCACGCCGGTGTAGTGATTGAACGGCTGAAGCAATTGCGACAGCCGCACCTTCTGCGCGCTGAGCGTTCCTGTAGGAATGATCCCATACCAGGGATTGTCCACCAGCTCGTCCAGCTTGGGACCCAGCGAGAGGTACTGGGTGGAAACCGCCGTACGGGAGCGGTTCACCCACAGGCGCAGTCCGCGGCTGCCGATCCAGGAAGCCTCGATCAGCGTGTCCGAAGCAAGCATGCGCTGGATGTTGACGTTCCATTGGTACATCACGGGCGAGACCCACTCGCGGAACGCAGTGCCGATGCTCGACCCTACGCCCGTCGTGGGCGGCTGGATCAACCCGGTCTTGAAGGGATCGGCCAGTGAGGCGCCCGGCGGAGGCGTGTTGGGCGCGGCCTGCGGCGGCCCCAGATAAATGGGGGTTTGCGCCATGAAGCCGGACCCCAGGTCGCTGACGCCGGCGCCGATGCCGCCAGAACCAGGCGTGTAGAAGACGCCGCCGCCCGCGCGCAACACGGTTTTCTCCTGGAACCGCCACGCCAGCCCGAAGCGCGGCGCGAAGTTGTTCCGGTCAGGATCGGTCTGTTCGCGCGGGTTACCGTCCCTGCCGGCGAAGCGCAAGGTTCCCTTGGCCTTGGTCAGCGGCTCGGGATAATCGGGATCGAACCAGGCCAGTTGGTTGAAGCGATCCGTCCACGGGGATTGGTACTCGTACCGCAGCCCCAGATTCAGCGTCAGCGAAGGCAGAACCTTCCAGTCATCCTGCACGTACCAGGCGATGTACTTTTGCGAGCAGGCCAGCGAGGGATCCAGCGAGAACTGGCCGCCGGTGGGCGCGCCCAAAAGCAAGGTGGCGACGCCGAAACCCGCCGTGGCGCTGGCCGAGGCCGGATTGGGTCCCTGCGTGAAGGCGCGCCCGAAGGAATAGTAGCCGCTAGGTCGCTCCGCGCGGGTGACGTTGAAGGCGTGGAAGGTGCGCACGAATCCGGCCTTGAGCGAATGGGCACTGCGAACCCACGTCAGGTGAGCCTGGCCCTCGATCGGGTACTCGGAGTCCGTGAAGTAGGAAGCCCGATCCGGCCCGAGACTGGTGACATCGCTGACCTCGATGCGAGGGAACATGAGCTGCCGGGCCTGGGCCTTCAGGTATTGCGGCAAGCCCAGTTGCGTGAAATCGAAGCCGGCGCTGCGAGGCCTGGTGCGAATGACGCTCTGCGCAGCGCTAATGCGGAACTCGCCCAGCAGGTTCGGCCGGAACGTAACCGTATCGCTGAGGACAGTCGTGTGGCGCTCGTCGGCGATCCAGCCGTTTTCGCCGTTGGTCCCCTCGCCCGGGAAGGCGATGTTCACGCCGGGCGTATTCCGCTCGCGGTTCTGATGTCCGTGAGTGAAGAACAGGCGGTGCCGGGACCCGATCACGTGGTCCAGGCGGCCAAAAATGCGCCAGAGATCGTCCTTGCGCGTGTTGTTCATCGCGAAGTTCTGCGTGCGCGTGGCCCGGTTGGGCAGAGGATAGTACTCCAGAATCTTCAATGCGATGGGATCAAACCGAGCGGCAGGGATCCGGTTGCCCGGGAACTGATCGCGGACGTAGCTGCCCGGGCGAGCAGGATCCGGGCGAGTGGTCAGCGGGTCGTAGACCCGGATCACGTTGCCGGAGGCATCCAGTGTGCTCGAGAAGTCCCCGTTCCGCTCGGCTGGAGTCGGCACCGTCACGTTGATGTTATCGGGCGTGCGCTGCGGCGTGGCTTCCCAGTTGAAGAAGAAGAAAGTCCGGTCACGCCCTTTGTAGATCGAGGGCAGGATTACTGGTCCCCCGACCGTGAAGCCGTACTCGTTGCGGCGCAGCGGGCTTTTCTTGAGGCCCTGCCGGTTGCTGGTCCAACTGTTGGCGTTCAGTTTGTCGTTGCGCAGGAACTCGTAGAGGCTGCCGTGCAGTTCATTGGTCCCCGACCGAGTGGCCGCGGTGAGCACACCGCCGCCGGAGCGCCCGTACTCGCTCGAGAAACTGTTGGTGATGACCTTGAACTCCTGCACGGACTCGAGCGGCGGGGTGAAGGTAATGTCCTGGGTGGTGCTGTTGCGCGTCTCAGCGCCATCCAGCAGGATCTCGTTGGTGTTGGATCGCCCGCCACTGACGATCGGACCGGAGCCCGCCCCGCCCTTGGGCAGCACGCCGGGAGAAAGCAGCAGAAGCGAGTACGGGTTGCGACCGAGCAATGGCAGTTCGAGCATTTGTTCGCTGCCGATCTCCGCTCCGACCGCCGCCGTCTCCTGCTGGAGCATGACTGGCGTGGCCGAGACGGTCACTTCGCTGAGCACGGCGCCGACTTCCAACTGAAAATCCACCGTTGCCGTCAGACCTACCCTGAGAATCACGCCCGCCACACGGCTCTTCTTGAAGCCTTGGGCCTCGGCGGTCACGTCGTAGCGGCCGGGATGCAAGTAGGGGATTCGATAAATGCCGTCTTGTGTGGTCTGGGTGGTCACTTCCACCCCGGTGTCCACATTGCGTGCAACCACACGGGCTCCGGGAACCACAGCGCCCGTGGGGTCGGTGACCCGGCCCGTGAGCGTAGCCTGTTCGAGCTGGGCGAAGGCGATACCCAGCACAGCGAGCAACCCGACAAGCACCTTTTGCATGACCGACTCCTTCCCTGAAGCTTGAGCAGCTTGCGCTGCCGCGCAACGATTGTAACACGCCGCGCCACAAGCCAACGGGTCGTGAAAGCAGGCCTGCCTGGGATGGCTCGTCTCGCGAATAATCGGGCGACGGCCGGCCTCTGCTCGCGCCCGACCCCCACTTCCAAGCCGCTCAGGCAGCGAAGTCGGCCATCACCTCCGCGCGGGTTCGACCGGCGCCTCTTCAAGGTGCGCCGACAGGTTCATCGAGCAGAACTTCGGGCCGCACATCGAGCAGTAGTGCGCCTCGCGGAAGGCCTCACCGGGCAGGGTCTCGTCATGCATGGCCCGCGCAGTGTCCGGATCGAGCGAAAGCTCGAACTGCCGGTTCCAGTCGAAGCGGTAACGCGCCCGCGACATCTCGTCATCGCGATCGCGCGCGCCCGGGCGATGACGGGCAATGTCGGCAGCGTGGGCCGCGATCTTGTAAGCGATGATACCCTGCTTGACGTCTTCCACCGTGGGCAACCCGAGGTGCTCCTTGGGCGTTACGTAGCAAAGCATGGAGGCTCCGTACCAGGCGATCATCGCAGCGCCGATGGCCGAGGTGATATGGTCGTAACCGGGCGCAATGTCGGTCACCAGCGGCCCCAAAGTGTAGAAGGGCGCCTCGCAGCATAGTTCGCGTTCCTTCTCCACCTGGAGCTGGATCTGGTCCATGGGGATGTGGCCCGGCCCCTCCACCATCACCTGCACGTCGTACTCCCACGCCTTGCGCGTCAGCTCACCCAGCGTCTTCAGCTCGGCGAACTGCGCTTCGTCGCTGGCGTCGGCCAGGCAGCCGGGACGCAGACCATCACCCAGCGAGAAGCTCACGTCGTATTTCTGGAAGATCTTGCAGATATCCTCAAAGCGCTCGTAGAGGAAATTCTGCTTGTGATTGCGCACCATCCACTGCGCCATGATGGCGCCGCCGCGGCTGACGATACCGGTGATGCGCCGCGTGGTCAGCGGGATGTACTCCACCAGCACGCCGGCGTGAATGGTCATGAAGTCCACGCCTTGCTCGGCCTGCTCCTCGATCACTTCCAGCACCAACTCGGGCGTGAGATCCTCAATGCGCCGCACGCGCGTCACCGCTTCGTAAAGCGGCACCGTTCCCACGGGCACCGGCGAGTTGCGAATGATGGCCTCCCGGATGCGCGGAATATCGCCGCCGGTGGAAAGATCCATGACCGTGTCCGCGCCGTAGCGGATGGCCACGCGCAGCTTCTCCAGCTCCTGCTCGATGTCCGAAACCACCGAGGAGTTGCCGATGTTGGCGTTGATCTTGCACCGGGTGACGATCCCGATACCCATCGGCTCCAGGTTCGTGTGCTTGATATTGGCCGGAATGATCAGGCGCCCGCGCGCCACTTCGTCGCGCACCAGTTCGGGCGAGAGGTTCTCCCGCCTCGCTACATACTCCATCTCTTCCGTGATAATTCCGCGGCGCGCGTAATGCATCTGCGTGCGCACGGGATCATTCAGCCGACGAGCTACCCACTCGCTTCGCATGGACAATCTCCGGATTTTGGGGGAGGAAACTCAGACGCTGGCCTCAGGGCCGCGCCCCTCTCCACTAATTGCAGTCTACAACGACGGCGGCATGCGCGGGCGATATACTCGTGGAGTATGCGACTCGCGCCCCTCGCTTTGCTGCTGCTGGCGCTCCCGGCATGCTCGTCGGCCAGCGACCTCACCGAGCACCGCAAGCGCAGGGCGGAGCTGGCCAGGGCTGTTCCCGATGGCGTCGTCGTGCTTTTCGCGCGCGGCGGAGGCGAGGGGCGCGGACGTTACTTTCAGGAGCCGAACTTCGCCTACCTGACCGGCTGGCGGCGACCGGGCGCCGCACTGCTGCTGGCGCCCGATCGCGAAATCCTCTTCCTGCCTCTTCGCGACGAGCGCACGGAAACTTACGAGGGCCCCATGCTCGCGCCCGAGGATCCCAAGGCCCGCGAGATCACCGGATTCGATCAGGTGATGCCAGTGACCCATCTGGAGCGCGAGTTGCGCCTGGCCCTCGAGCGTTATCCCAGGATCTACACACTTGCCTCGCGCCCGGAGGCCGAAAAGCTGCGCACGCTGGCGCCGCTGCGGCAGACGAGCGACGTCCGTCCCGCCATTGCAAAACTCCGCGCCCGTAAGTCGCAACAGGAACTCGAGCAGATCCGCCGCAGCATCGCGGTCACGATCGAAGCGCATCGTGCGGCGTGGAAGCGGCTGCAGCCCGGCCTCTACGAACACCAGATCGCCGCCACGCTCATGGGCGTCTTTCTCGAGCGCGGCTGCGAAGATGCGGCGTACCCACCGATCGTCGCTTCGGGACCCAACGCTTTGATCCTCCACTACGAGGAGAACGTGCGGCGCATGGAAGCCGGCGAGCTGCTGCTGGTAGACGCAGGCGCTACCTGCAACGGCTACGCCGCGGATCTCACGCGGACCGTGCCCGTGAGCGGGCGCTTCACGCCGCGCCAGCGCGAGCTCTACGAAGCGGTGCTGGGCGCGCTGAAAGCGGTGATCGCCGCCATCCGCCCCGGCGTGCTGCTGGGGAGCCGCACGGACAACGTGGGTCTGCAAAAGATCGCGCGCGACTACCTGGATGCTCACGGCAAAGACGCGCAAGGCCGCCCGCTGGGCGCGCGCTTCGTGCACGGAATCGGGCACCGCGTCGGGCTGGATGTTCACGACGTCTACCAGGAGACCTTGAACCTGCCGCTCGAGGCCGGTGACGTAGTGGCCATCGAGCCGGGAGTGTATTTGAAGGAAGAGGGGATCGGCATTCGCATTGAGGACATGGTGCTGGTAACCGAGCAGGGCGCGGTCCTGCTCAGCGAAGCCCTGCCGCGCGAGGTCGCCGACATCGAGCGCGAGCTGGGCCGCGTCCGCAGCGCCGGCAAACCGTGAGGGTTGCGATCGTGCGAGGGCGCACGCACGCGCTGGGATACATTGCCGTGCTGGCTCTGGCCCTCGCGCTGGGGCTGGCCGGCGGATGGCTGGGAGCCCAGATAGACAACTACGCCTACGACTGGATGTTCCGCCGGCGCCCGCCCTCGCCGCGCCCGACCGAGTCCGCGCTGCTTCTGGTGGATGAGAACACGCTCAGCCGCATGGGCGGGATGCGGCGGCTGCGCGAGATCCTGGCCGCGGGTCTGGAGCGAATCGCTACCGCAGCGCCACGGGCAGTAGCGGTGGACGTCACGCTGGCAGACGCGAGCGATCCGCAGACCGACGCGCGTTTGGAGCAGGCCCTGGGCCGCGTGCCCAACTTGGTGCTGGCCTGCGAGCTGGTGGACGACGGCCGCCGCTGGGAAGACCCCCATCCGCGCTTCCGCCGGCACGCCGCCGCTCTCGGCCACGTCCATGCCGACCCCGACCCGCTGGACAACGTCACGCGCCGGATCCCGCTCGCCAAGGCCTCCGGACGCCACCGACGCTGGGCCCTAGCTTTGGAACTCTTCCGGCTCTCTCGCGGCGGCGCCCCGGTGGTCGAAACCCCGGACGAATTGGAAGTGGCGGGCGTGACCATCCCCACCGGGCGCGATCCCTTGCGTCCCATGCGCATCCGCTACCTGCCGCCAGCCGGGCAGAGCCTGTCCTCCGTTCCCCGAGCCACGATTCTCGAAATCATCGAGCGTCCGGAGCGGGCCGCTATGTTTCGCGGCAAAGCCGTGCTGGTGGGAGTGAGCGCGCAGTCAGCGGCGCGCGATCGCCTCATGACGCCCTTCTCCTACGGGCGCACGATGCAGGGCATCGAGATCCACGCCAACGCCTTCGAGACGCTGGCGCGCGGCGAATTCCTGCGCGATGCTCCGCTCAGCGCGAGCCTGGCCTTCGCTTTAGCCCTCTCTTGCGCCGCCGGTCTCGCGTTCTGGTTTCTGGCCGGCTGGCCGGCTTATCTGAGCGGGGCGGCGATCATCCTGGCGGCTCATCTGCTGCCCGTCTGGCTGTTCGCGCGCAACGTAGTGATGCCGTACTTCGCGCCCGCACTGACGGCCTGGCTCTCGGTGGGTGGCGCCGCAGCGTGGCAGTATTTCGCTGTGCGTCGTCGCTGGCGCCAGGCAGAGGCCGACAAGGCCCGCTACCAGCAGGCCATGCACTTCGTGACTCACGAAATGCGCACGCCGCTCACCGCCATCCAAGGATCCAGCGAGCTGATGGCCCGCTACAACCTCAGCGAGGAAAAACGGCGCCAGATCGCTGAACTGATCCACTCGGAATCGCGCCGGATGGCGCGCATGATCGAAACCTTCCTGAGCGTCGAGCGGCTCTCATCCGGGCAGATGGAGCTGCGTCGCGAACCGTTCGAGGCCGACGAACTGGTGGCGGCATGCGTGGCGCGCGTGCGTCCGCTGGCCGAACGCAAGAACATCCGCGTCGAAGTCGAGCCGATCGAAGACGGCGCTCTGGAAGGCGACCGCGAGCTGATGGAGTACGCCATTTACAACCTGCTCACCAACGCGGTGAAATATTCGCCGCCCGATACGCAGGTGACGGTAAGCGGCAAGCGGCAGGGATCCCGGGTGCGCATCGCCGTACGGGATCAGGGCTATGGCATGGATCGCGAAGAGTTGCGTCACATCTTCACCAAGTTCTACCGCACGCGCCGCGCCGAAGCCTCAGGCGAGAAAGGGACCGGCATCGGCCTCTCCATCGTGCGCGAGATCGTCACCCAGCATGGCGGCTCGATCGAGGTGGAAAGCGAACCGGGCAAGGGTTCCTGTTTTACAGTGGTATTGCCGGCCCGCGCCGCCAACCGCGCGGCCGTGAACGGAAGCCGGTGAAAAATCAGCAGAGCGGGTATGGGCAACGCGGTACGCTTGCTGGTGGTCGAGGATGACAGCGCGGTCCGAACCACGCTGGTAACGTTTCTGGAACTGGAAGGCTACCAGGTGGATGCCGTGGCTTCCTCGCGCGAGGCGCTCGAGCGCCTGAGCCGGCAATCCTACCCCATCATCATCTCGGATATTTACCTGGACGATCGCACCGGCCTCGACGTGCTGGAAGAAGCGCGACGGCGCGATCCCTCCTGCGCCGTGATCCTGATGACGGCCCGCGGCACGATCGAGACCGTGATGGCCGCCACTCGCGGCGGCGCCTTCGATTACATCGCCAAGCCCTTTGAACTCGACCAGATGTTGCAGGCCGTCAAGCGGGCCGAACAGGCACTCACGGCCTCGGAAGCCGAGGAAGAGGAAGCCGAAGAGTTACCCGAAACCGAACTGGTGGGCAGCTCGCCCGCCATGGTTGAGGTCTATAAGATCATCTCGCGTGTGGCGCCCACGGACGCCACCGTCCTGGTGGAAGGCGAGACGGGTACCGGCAAGGAACTGGTGGCGCGCATGATCCACGCCCAGAGCCCGCGGGCCGCCCACCCGTTCGTGGCAGTGGATTGCGCCGGCATCCCGGCCAGCCTGCTGGAGAGCGAACTGTTCGGCGCCGTGCGCGGCGCTTACACGGGGGCCGACCGTGACCGTGTTGGAGTGTTCGAGGCAGCGCACCGCGGCACGGTCTTTCTGGATGAGATCGGCGACATTGACCTCGGCTTCCAGCTCAAGCTGCTGCGCTTCCTGCAAGAGCGCGAGATCCGGCCGGTAGGCGCGGCTCGGCCCAAAGCGGTGGACGTGCGCGTCATCGCCGCCACGAACCGGGACCTGCAAAAGCTGGTCGAAGAAGGCAAGTTCCGGCAAGACCTTTGGTTCCGCTTGAACGTAGTGCGGATCGTGCTGCCGCCTCTGCGCCAGCGCCGCGGCGACGTTCCCTTACTGGCGCACCACTTCTTGAAAAAGTACAACGAGCGCTATGGGTTGGAGGCGCGCCTGTTGCCCGATGGCATCCGCGCCTTGGAGGATTACACCTGGCCGGGCAACGTCCGCCAGCTCCAGCACATCATCGAGAGGCTGGTCATCCTGGCGCCCGGCGGGCGGATTGACGGGGACGCCGTGAGGCAGGCGATCCAAGCCACGGCGCCCCGGGAACGGTCCGACGAGACGCTGGCCGCCGCCGAAGAGGAGCAAATCCGACGGGTCCTCCAAGCCACTGGCGGCAACAAAAGCCGGGCCGCCCGGATCCTCGGCATCGAGCGCAAGACCCTCTACCGCAAGCTGGAACGTATGGGGCTGTGAGGTTCGCCGAACTCGGCGCCCGCTCACTTTCCGGGTGCTTTTTCCCGCCAGCCGTAATACAATAATGTCGTCCTCATACCCGGTCTCATGCGACGCTCCGAGCGTCAGGAGGTGAGGCGATGTTCGAAAGCCTTGACGAGCACATCAAGCAGTATGAGGCCGCAGAGTCCACGCCTGCCCAGCGACTGCTAAAGTGGGGTCTGGCAGTCCTGGCGACGGTGATCATCCTGGGCGGCTTGTACGCCGCGATTCGCCTGCTGGAGGCCTGAGCAAGGCTGCGGCTCATTGGGCCGCGATACGCTTCATCACGAGCTTGACCAGGCCCGCGTAGCGGGGGTGAGGGTTGTAGGTCCGCAAAACCGCATCAGGAGGTTTGCCCGCGTAGAGTCTCGAGTTGGCGAGGCGCCAGGCCACCCAGTGGATCCCGTCGGGGACTGAGGGAAACTCGCTCCTGCCCGAATCCCACCCGAACAGGTTGTTGCCGCGCGCCGTCTTGCCGCCGCCGGTCTCCACGAAGGCGATGCTGGGCAGGAGCCTCCAGTCCAGCCCGTGCAAATCCGCGGCGAACAGGAATTCTTCGGCATGATCCCGGGCCGGGCATTCGTAGGTCTCGAAAAAGGAAAGCAGACGCTGCAGCCGGGGATCGGCCTGGTAGTTCTTGCAAATCCTTTCCGGGAGCTCTGACGGTCCGATGGCAGGGGTGACCGCCAGGAACAGCAAGACCGCCAACGTCGCTCTCATTGTCCCCATGAATCCCCAGTGGTTTCGCGCCGCCGCGAACGGGGCGCAGGTTCGTGGCCGATATCTGAAAAGGACTTAACCGATCAGTTTAACACGGGCGATCCCCTTGGTGCCCCGGCGGGAGCGCCCCGCCCAACCCGCCTGCTATGCGGGTGGACGGACTTGTGGTGGTCGCACCGTCTTGAAGTACATCCGGTAGGCGCCGCGCCAGCGGATTACGTACGGGTCGGTGATCTGTTCATCCGGGCGCGCCTGGAGGCGGACGCCCGGTTCCGGCACCCACCCCAGCCCGTCTTCCGATACGAAGCTCCGGACGACGTTACCCGCAGGAGTGCGCTGGTCGAAAGCGTAGAGCCGAAGGCGTCCGTCCGGCAGGAGCACGGGGGCGGTCGTTCCCCACCCCGGCAACGGCAGGGTCTCGAGGTATTCGAACCGGAAGCCGTCCTCGGATTGCGCGATGATCGTGCGCCCGGCGGAGAAGACAAACATCCACCAGCGCCCTCGGAACTGGAACACGTCGGGATCCACGAGGTCCGGGTACTCAAACACAGGCCCCACTTCGCGGAACCGGATGCCATCGTCGGAAATGGCGAGGTGAATAGCGTGTGGATTGGGGCCTTGCGCGGGATCGCCCGGGTGGTCCGAGGCCAGATAGTAAAGCCGGAACCTGCCTTCTTCGTCCCGCACGATGGAGGGATCCACCGCCTTGAGCGTACTGAGACCCTCGATCCGGAACGAGGCCTCCGGACGGAAGATGAAGCCGTCGGTCGAGACCGCGCAAGCCACGGTCTCGGGCTTGCCAGGCTCCAAGGGCGGCTGGACATAGTAAAGCAAAACCCGCTCATCGCCGTCGGCAATGGCCGCGGGCACCGAGGCGGCCGCGATTCGCACCCCCTCTTCCCGGACCCAGTTCAGCCCATCCTCGCTCGTCGCACTGCCGACCGCGTGCCCCCACAAGCCCACGGAGAGGGGCCTCGGACCCGGCCCTCTCCCGAGGGGCGCAATAAAAGATTTCAGCGCCATCAACCACTTGCCGTCGGGAAGCTGGATGGGCGCGGGATCGGCGACGCCCAGCGCCGCGGGTCCTTCGCGCGGCGGCGCCACCCGGTCCCCTTCCTCCACTTGCCACGTCCTGCCGTCCGCGGTGAAGGCCGAGCGAATGCGCATCCGCGCCCCAGTCTGCGGGTCCGGGTTCACGTGGAAAAAGGTCCGCCAGCCGCCCTCCACCGCAATCGTGTCCGAGACCGACCCGCCGAGTTCGAGCACCGTCCCGTCCGTGGTGAAGCGCAGGCCGTCCGGGGAGGTACACCGCAGCAGGCGAGGGCCGAGCGACAGCAGCATCACCCACTCATCGGAAGTCCGGAACACGTCGGGATCGGTGGCATGCGGGTAGCGGGGATCGTGGAAGGCCTCGCCCAATCGTGTCCAGTTCAGACCGTCTTCCGAAGCGTAGACGTCAATGGTGCCATCCAGACCGGCCTTCACATAAGCGCGGTATGAACCGTCTTCGAGCCGGACGATGTTGGGATCCACCCCTCTCAGGTTGGTCGCCACCCGCTTCCACGATCCGTCGTGATCGCGCCGGAGCGCCCCCAACCGTTCCGGCGCCTCGCTGGCATCCACGAACAGAATCGTCGGGCGGCCCTCCGGATCGAGGAACAGCTCCGGCACCGAAGCCCGCTCAGCGAGGATTTCCGGTTGGACCGTCCAGCGCAGGCCGTCCTCCGACGTGGCTAACAACACGCGGTGGTTCCACGGGCCGTCCTGGGCCTGGAGCGACATCACTACCACAAGCCCCGCCGCTATCACCCGTGGCAGCAGCCAGGATGAGCCGCGATTGCGGGGACCGTCTCGGTGAGATTCGACTCGCACGCGACCTCCCGCGGACCAGTATATGCCTGGGGATCGGGGACCGCTGGCGACTCGACCTTCGCGTGTCCCGGGAGATCTCAGGAAAATCCCTCAGAAGGGGCGGGCGTTTGCCTTAGCACCCTCAAGCACCACCCCGCCGCGCCCGATTCAGAATCTGAGAAGGCACTCGAGCGCCCACGTCATGGATAGCGACACCATTCAGGCGATCCTGTGGATCGTACTGCCCGGCTTTGTCGCCGTCGGCTCGGCCCTGCTGGCCACCTTGGTCACCCAAGCCCGCATGGAAGTCAGTCTGGCCAAGGAACGGGCGGCAACGGCTGAGGCCCGCGCCCTCGTACTTGCCCAGAATCAACAGATGGAAGAGCGGGTGCGCGCAGCCGAAGAGGCGGCCCGACGAAAGGCGCTCGAAGAGCTGCTCAGCGACATCCGCATCGAGGAGCGCCGCTACCTGCGCGAAAGCAAATCCCTGTTCGTCGCCCGCAAGTGCCTCGTCGTCCAAGAGCGCCTTTACTTCCGCAACCTGCCGCTGACCGACTGGATCGAACGCGAATACTGGCTGGAAGAGGCCGGAGATTCGGCTGCTCAGACCATCGCCGCCGCAACGCGAAAACTGCTGCCCGGCAACCCAATCATTTCCCCGTAACGAGCATCCGCAGGCTCATCGCCAGCAAGAAGATCGCGTAAATCCTGCGCACCAAAACTTCGGGCAACGAGATCATGATTCTCGCGCCGAAGAAGGCTCCCGCAAACAGTCCCGCAGCAATCAGGGCGGCCCAGCCCAACTTGATGTGCCCGTTGCGATAGTACTCTACCGCGCCCAGTAAACCGACGGGCGGAATCAGCGCCGCCAGACTGGTCCCGACGGCATCCAGCGGCCTGGCTTTCATGACGAACATCAGGGCGGGCACAATGATCAGTCCCCCGCCGATCCCGAACATTCCCGCAGCAACGCCTGCCACGAGCCCGATCAACAAAAGCGCAACGTAAGGCATAAAGTCCGAGTCTAACAAGCAGAGCCGCGTCTGGCCAATTGTTACAATGGCATTAAACCGAGCGTATCATGCCTGCCGTTATATCCCTGGCTGAGGAGATCCTGGAGATCAAGCGCCAGCGTCGCGCCATTCTGCTGGCCCATCATTACCAGGAGCCGGAGATCCAGGAACTGGCCGACGCCGTGGGCGACAGCCTCGAGTTGGCCCGCAAGGCACGCGAATTCGATGGCGACGTGATCGCCTTCTGCGGCGTCTGGTTCATGGCCGAAACGGCCAAGGTGCTGAATCCGAACCGGATCGTGGTCGTGCCCGATCGCGAGGCCGGCTGCTCGCTGGTGGACTCCTGCCCCGCCGACCAGGTGCGCATGTTCCGCGAGCGCCATCCCGATCACGTCATCGTGGCCTACATCAACACCTCGGTCGAGGTGAAGGCTCTCAGCGATATCCTGTGCACATCGCGCAACGCGGTGGCGGTAGTCAACTCGATCCCTCCTGAAAAACCCATCCTGTTCCTGCCTGACGCCAATCTTGGCAACTACGTCAAGCGCCAGACTGGCCGTGAGAACATGAAGATCTGGCAGGGGTCGTGCGTGGTTCACGCCACCTTCACGGCCCGGCGCCTTGCTGCCGCTCGCGCCGAACATCCCGACGCGCTGGTGGCCGCCCATCCCGAGTGCCCCTCCGAGGTGCTCGACCAGGCCGATTTCATCGGATCCACATCGGCTATCGTTCAGTGGTGCGCAACCGCACCTGCCCGCGAGATCATCGTGGTCACCGAAAGCGGGATCCTGCACTCGCTGAAGCGCGTGGCGCCCGACAAGCGCTTCTATTTCATCCCTAACGAGGAGTGCAATTGCAGCGAGTGCCCCTACATGAAGCGGAACACGCTGGAAAAGCTGCGCGATTGCCTGCTCAAGCTGGAGCCGCGGGTGGAGATACCCGAGGATCTGCGCCTGCGCGCCCTGGCGCCGCTCGAGCGAATGCTGGCGATTACCTGAGAGACTTCAGAACACCCGCCGCTTCAAACGCGCAGGATCGAACTTGGCCGTATCCGCGACGGCCATGACCGCCATCACGCCGGCCTGGACCGGATCCGTCACCACAAAATCCGCCGCATCCGGCACGCTACCGGCCATGTTCAGGCTGATCACCAGCAGCCCCTGCTGGCGCACTTCGCGGACGGCTTTTTCGATCTCGCCGCCCATGAGCGAGCCGGCCAGCACCAGCGCCTTGGCTCGCGGCAGCCGCGCCACCGCGCGCACCGCAGCGGCCAACGCCTGCTCACCCACCAGCGGAATGGTGTCTACCGAGATGTGCTCGCCGCGGATGTTGTGTCGGTCCGCTTCCGAGATGGCGCCGAGAGCGACTTGCCCGACCTGCGCGCCGCCGCCCATGATGATCACCCGCTTGCCGTAAATCTTCTGGAAAGTTTCCGTAAGCGTGACGGACCGAACCACGGGCAATGCCTGGAGTTCTGATAGCAGCGCGTCGGGAGCGCCCGGCAGGTCCACTTCGAAGTAGATCCGCGATCGCTCCGGCGTGTTCTCCAGAATCTCGACCAGCGTGATATCGCCCTGATGCCGCGCGATCACGCCGGTGAGCTGGTGAAGCACGCCCGGACCGCCCGGCCCTTCGATCAACAACCCTACGCGTTCGTTCGCCATGTCGCACCCTACTCGAACGCTTCGTACTTGCGGAGGATGTCTTCCCAATGGCCCTGGGCCTTGAGCAACAGCTCCGCTACTTCGCGTACGGCGCCATGGCCACCGGGATTTGCCGTCACCCAGTGCGCGAGGCGCTTGACCTCGGGCCTGGCGTTGGCGGTGGCGATGGCCAGCCCCACGCGCCGCATGATGACGGCATCCGTGAGATCGTCTCCGATGTAGGCCACCTCGTCCGGCTGAACGCCGGCGTCGCGCAGGATTTCCTCAAAGATGGGAATTTTCTCGATGTGGCCCTGGTAAATGTAGCTGAAGCGGCACTGGCGGGCGCGTTCCTCGGTCGCTGGGGAAACACGCCCGCTGATCAGGCCGGTGCGGATGCCCTTCCAGGAAAGCCACTGGAGCGCGATGCCGTCCTGCGAGTCGAAACCCTTGGTCTCGACCATGCGCCCGCTGGGGTCCGGCACGTTGTAGAGCTTGCCGTCGGTGAGCACGCCGTCCACATCCATGAGCAGGAGGCGGATGCGGGCGGCGCGCTCGACAACACCGGCAGGAAATGTTTCCGTCATCACCGCTGAATCCGCGCCGAACCGCCGCGGGCGAACGCCCGCACCTGCTCCAGCGTGGCCATGGTGGTATCGCCCGGGAAGGTCGTCAGCAACGCGCCGTGGGCCCAGCCCAGCCGCACCGCTTCCTCCGGCGGCTCGCCCGTGAGCAGGCCATAGAAGAAGCCCGAGGCGAAGCCGTCGCCGCCGCCCACGCGGTCGTAGACATCCAGCTCGCAGGTCGGCGCCTGATAGGCCTTGCCGTTGATCCAAGCCACCGCGCTCCAACTGTGCCGGTTGCTGGAGTGCACCTCGCGCAGCGTGGTGGCCACGACTTTCACGTTGGGATAGCGCTGGACCACGGTCTCGATCATGGCCAGGAAGGCCTTCGGATCCAGCTTGGACGCCGCCGTCACTTCCGGTCCGGGGATCCCGAGGCCCAGTTGCAGGTCTTCCTCGTTGCCCACCAGCACGTCGGCATGGGCCACGATACGGCTCATCACTTCCTGAGCCTTCTGCTGGCCGCCCCAGACGCCCCACAGCTTGGCCCGGTAGTTCAGATCGAAGGAGACGACAGCGCCCGCCTCCTTGGCCGCCTGCATGCCCTCGATGATCAGCTCGCCGGTGGTGGCCGAAAGCGAGGCGAAGATGCCGCCGGAGTGGAACCAGCGCACGCCGCCCGCGAAGATTTCCTTCCAGTTGAAATCACCCGGCTTGAGCAGCGCCGCAGCCTCGTTGCTCCGGTTATAGAACACCACAGGCGGGCGCACGCCGTAACCGCGATCGCTGTAGACGGTGGCCATGTTCGGCCCGTTCACGCCGTTGTGCTTGAAGCGCTTGTAAAAGGCGTGGACGCCCATGGCCCGCACGCGCTCGGCGATCAGATCCCCGATGGGGTAGTCCACCATGGCGGTGACGATGGCGGTGCGCAAACCGAAGCAGTCGGCCAGGTTGGCGGCCACGTTGTATTCGCCGCCCGATACGTGAATGTCGCAGCGGGTCGCTTTGCGGAACGGAACCACGCCGGGGTCCAGCCGGTGCACGAGCGCCCCCAGCGAGATCAAGTCGAACGCGCCTTCCTTGGGGATGTTCAAACCGATATCCATGTTCTGCCTTCCTCCTTAGACCGTGTATGCGGTCGAGGCCACCGTGCCGCCGCGCCCGGTCCAGTTCGTGTGGAAGAACTCACCGCGCGGCCGGTCCACGCGCTCGTACATATGCGCGCCGAAGTAATCGCGCTGCGCCTGAAGCAGATTGGCGGGCAGCCGCTCGCAGCGGTAGCCGTCATAGAAGGCCAGCGCCGTAGAGAAGGCGGGCGCCGGCACGCCGATCTGCACCGCCGAGGAGACCACGCGCCGCCAGGAATCCTGGCACCGCTCGATCACGCTGCGGAAATAATCATCCAGCAGCAGGTTCGGCAGGTCGGGATTGCGGTCGAAAGCCTCCTTGATCCGGCCCAGGAAGACCGAGCGGATAATACAGCCCGCGCGCCAGATCGAGGCGATGGAGCCGTAGTTGAGAGTCCAGTGGTATTCCTTGGCGGCCTCGCGCATCAACATGAAGCCCTGCGCGTAAGAAACGATCTTGGAGGCGAGCAGTGCGCGCCGAATATCTTCCACCCAGGTAGCGCGATCGCCTTCCAGCCGCCCTTTGGGCCCCTTCAAGATTTTGGAAGCCTCCACGCGCTGCTCCTTCATGGCGCTCAGGCAGCGGGCGAAGACCGCCTCGGCGATCAACGTCACCGGCACGCCAAGATCGAGCGAGCTGATCGTGGTCCACTTCCCGGTGCCCTTCTGCCCCGCGGCATCCAGGATCTTGTCCACCACGTATTCGCCGTTTTCGTCCTTGTAAGCGAGAATATCGCGCGTGATCTCGATCAGGTAGCTGGACAGCTCGCCCTCGTTCCATTCGGCGAACGCCTTGTGCATCTCTTCGTTCGACATGCCGAGGCCGTCCTTCATGAGTTGGTAGGCCTCGCAGATCAATTGCATGTCGCCGTACTCGATGCCGTTGTGGGCCATTTTCACGTAGTGGCCGGCGCCGTCACTGCCGATCCACTCGCAGCAAGGCTGGCCGTCGGGCGCCTTGGCAGCGATGGCCTGGAAGATGTCCTTGACCAGCGGCCAGGCTTCCGGTGTCCCGCCGGGCATGATCGAGGGACCGTGACGGGCGCCTTCCTCGCCGCCCGAAATGCCCGTGCCGATGTACAGCAGACCCTTGCTGCGCAGGTACTGGGTGCGGCGAATCGTGTCGGGGAAGTGCGAGTTGCCGCCGTCAATGATCAGGTCGCCGGGCTCCAGATGCGGCAACAACAGCTCGATAAAATCGTCCACAGGCTTGCCCGCCTTGACCATCAGCATGATCTTGCGCGGCTTCTTGAGCAGGCGCACCATCTCCTCGATGGAGTGGGCGCCCAGAATGTTGTCGCGGCCCTTGGCGGCGCCGTTCAGGAACTCGTCTACCTTGGAAACCGTGCGGTTGTAAGCGACCACGGTAAAGCCGTGATCGCTCATGTTGAGGATCAGATTCTGGCCCATGACTGCGAGGCCAATCAGTGCGATGTCGCCTTTGGGTTCCATGATCTTCTCTCCTTGACGAAACCCCACACGCCGAGGCGCGGGGAACTGCTTCGAGGGACAGGCGGAGCGCGCTGCCTGCTACGCTCTCGCCGGGGATGGCTCGTACCAGTGCGACGCCAACTTTCCCTTATATCATAGCCCCTGGTCCGGATTCACACCGGGGCGCGCGCCGTGCGCAGAACCTGCACCAGTTGCTCGCGCACGGCTTCATCCAGCGGCATGGCGCGGATCTTTGCCGCCGTGGCGTCCACGTCGTAGGAAACGGACCGAAGCTCGATCCGCCCATCCTCCCAGACCGCGTAACTGGCTTCCACGCGTCCGTGCTTGGGTTGCCCCACGCTGCCCGGGTTGACCACCAGGCGGCGGCCAATCTGGCGCACGAAAGGCAGGTGGGTATGGCCGGTGAGCAGAACGTCGGCCTCCACGCGGTCGGCTTCCTCGACCCAGCGATCGGAATCCGGCCCGCAGTAAGGGTAGAGCGGCTCGGAAGGCAGAGCGTGGCTGAGGTGAAAGCGCACGCCGGCCACCTCTCGCACTGCGGTCAGCGGCAACGCGCGCAGGTAAGCCCGGTCCGCCTCGCTCAGCACGGCCAGCGAGTAACGACGCGTCTGCTCGGCCATCTCGCGGAAGGCAAGGGAACAGAAGGGATCCGCGTCGAAACCGACAGCGTGATCGTGATTGCCTCGCACCACGAGCACAGCCCGCCTGCGGACCAACTCGATGATCGCCTTCGGGTCCGGGCCATAGTCCACCAGATCGCCGAGCACCCAGAGTTCGTCGTACTCCTCAGTAATGGCTTGCACCGCTTCCAGGTTAGCGTGCAAGTCCGAGAGAATCAGGATCCGCAACTTACACTTTTCTCCGGCGCAGCAGGTAGTAAAGTACGGGTGTAACCACCAGCGAGAGCACCATGGATACGGTCACGCCGCCGATCACTGCGATGGCTAGGGTTTGCAGCAACTGCGCGCCGGAGCCGACCGCCAGCGCCAGCGGCAACATGCCGAACACGGTGGCAAGCGCCGTCATCAGGATAGGCCGCAGCCTTCGTCGCCCGGCCTGAAAGATCGCCTCGCGCAGCCCGTAACCCAGGCTGGAAAAATGTTTCTCCGAATCCAGCATCAGGATTCCATTCTTGTGCACGATACCCACTACCATGATGAGACCCATGAACGAGGAAATGTTCAGGGTGGATCCGGTAAGATAGAGCGCCGCCAGCGCGCCGGAACCACAGAGAATCGTGGCAATCAGAATGGCGATGGGATGGGAAAAGGAGCGAAACTCCAGCACGAGAATGATGAAAATCAGCAGGATGGACATCAAAAGCACCTGGAGCAGCCCGTACATGGATTCGCGCTGCAACTGGTACAGGCCGCCGAACTCGATGTCCGTTCCCGGCGGTATCGGAATTTCCCTGAAAAGCCGACGGCGAATCTCTTGCATGGTCGAACCGAGATCCCGCCCGCTGACATGGGCGGTGACCGCCGACATGTTGCGCAGGTTATCGCGACGGATCTCGGTCTGGCCTTCCTCGACTTCCACGTCGGCTACGCTGGCCAGCGGCACAGTAACCCCGGCAGGCGAGGTAATGAGCAAGGTTTTCAACTTTTCCACCGAGGAACGGTATTCGGGCGGATAACGAACACGCAGGCCGGCCAGCCGATCGCCCCGGATCATTTCCGAAGCTCTCACGCCGTCCAGAATGGCCGCCTCCAGCGCACTCACGTCGCGTACGGTGAAGCCCGCCCGGCTGGCCTTGGCCAGGTCCACGCGGAAGTTCACCGCCGGGCCGATGACGATGGTCTGGTTGACCACGTCCACCACGCCGCGAATTTGCGGCAGCCACTCCGCGATGCGGGCCGCCACCGCTTTGTAAACGCGCTCGTCGTCGTGGAATACTTTGATCTCGATGGGCTTGGGCGCCCAGGCCAGGTCACCGATCAGGTCCTCCAGAATGTGCGGGAACTCGACTTCGATGACCGGCTCGGCGCGATTGATTTTCTCGCGCAGCTCGCTGGTAACTTCCTCCAGGCTGCGCTTGCGCCGGCGCTTGAGCTTGACCAGAAAGTCGCCGGTGTTGGGCTCGGCAATCGCCAGGGCCAGCCGCGCGCCGGTGCGGCGCGAGTAACTTTCAATTTCGGGCGTCTCGCGCAAGAACTGCTCGATGTGGCGCAGGACTCTGTCGGTTTCCTCCAGCGAGGTGCCAGGCGGCATGCGGTAATCGAGCACGAAAGCGCCCTCGTCCATCTCGGGCAGGAAGCTGCTGCCCAGATGCAAATAGATCGCCACCGAAACCAGCACGATCCCGCCCGCCGCCGCCAGAATCCAGCGCGGGTGTTGCAGGGCGCCGTGCAGGACCCGCTCGTAACGTGCAGTCAGCCAGCGCATCAGCCGGCCTTCGCCCGCCTGCTCGGCCTGCTCGAGGTCCGTAGCCGGAGGACCGGGCCGCCCGCGAAAGATCCAGCCCGCCAGCACGGGCGTGAAGAAAATGGCGAGGAACAACGAAGCCAGCAGCGCCGTCACCATGGTGAGCGCCAGGGCGCGGAAAAACACCGCCGTCAGCCCGCCCAGAAACACCAGGGGAGCGAAGACCACGATGGGAGTCAGGGTCGAACCGATCAGCGCGGGAGTCAACTCGGTGATCGCGCTGCGAGCGGCTTCGCGTGGCGCCTGTCCCAGAGACAGGTGCACGACGATGTTCTCCACCATGACAATGGCGTCGTCAATGACCACGCCAATGCAGGCCGCCAGCCCGCCCAGCGTCATCAGATTGAAGCTCATGTCGAAAAGCTTCATGAAGACGATCGCGGTCAGCACGGCCAGCGGGATGACCAGCGCCGCCACCAGGGTCGTGCGCCAGCTCTTCAGAAAGCCCACCAGCACGCCCACGGAAAGCAACAAACCAATGACGATCGCCTCCCAGACGCCGGAAATGGAATCCCGCACCAGAACCGACTGGTCGTAAAAAACGGACAGCTCTATGTCGGGCGGCAGCGATTTGCGGATTTCCTGTAACTCGCGATTCACTGCATCGGCGATTTCGACCGCGTTGCCGTCGGGCTGCTGGAGTACGTTGACCAACACGGCCGGGCGGCCATTGGCCGTCACGATGTTATAAATGGGCCGCTCCGCCGCGACGACGCGGGCCACGTCCTTGATCCTGACCGGCGTCCCCTTGACCACGTCCACCACCAAGTCTTCGATCTGCTCGCGGCGGGTAATCAGGCCGGTCACCGTGGTGAGGTAAAGATGGTAGTTCTCCTGGACCATCCCTGCGGCCGCGATCAAGTTGCTGTTGCTGATGCTGTCCACCACGCGGGTCAGGGGAATGCCGTACGCGCTCAGACGCCCGGGGTCCACCAGCACGTGATACTCCGGCTGCCGTCCGCCCACGATGCGCGTTTCCGCCACCCCAGGCAGGCGGTAAAGTCGCGGGGCCAGGTTGTAGTAGGCCAGCTCCCACAACTCGGTCAGGCTCCGTCGCGGCGAAGTAATGCTGAACCCGATCATGGGAAAGACCGAGAAGGTCAGCCGGTTCACGTAAAAGCGTGACTCCGGCGGAAGGTTGGGCATGATCTGCGCGATGCGTCCCTGCACCTGGTGCAGCGCGTGCAGAATGTCCACATCCCAGCGGAAGAACACGCTGATTTCGGTGGAGCCGCGGCTGGTGACCGAGCGGATATTGGTGATGCCGGGGACGATCCGGATGGCCTCTTCGATGGGCCGCGTCACCTTGATCATCTGCACATTGACCGGCGCGATGCCGTTATCCACCAGGATCACGACACGCGGAAAGTCGGTCTTGGGGAACAGCGAGATGGGCAGGCGGAAAAGAAAGATCAGACCGGCGACCGCGAAGCTGGCGACGATCAACACCAGCGCGCGGCCGTGCGCTTCCACGAAACTGGCCAGCCGCGAAGTCACCGCGTCCCTCCCTCGAAGCGAACGGGTGTGCCCTCAGCCAGCCCGTAGCCGGCCTCGATGATCACCAGCTCTCCCTCGTTCAGGCCCCGGAGGACCTGCACCTTGCCCTCGCCGCGAAGGCCGGCTTCCACCGGGCGCAGCATCACGGTCCGCTGCGGGCTGACCACGCGGGCCACGCCGCGATCCGAACCTTCTTCGAACTCGACCGCGCTCAGCGGCACCACCAAAGCCTGCCGCACGATGCGGGTCGTAATCGCGACCTCCCCGAAAGCGCCGGCACGGATCTTGCGATCGCTGTTGGGAATCTCGCACCAGGCTTCCACTCGCCGGCTTTGCGGATCCACAGCCCGATTGACAATGCTGATGCGGCCTGCGAACCGGCGTCCGGGTTCGTCCACCGATTCGAAGGAGCAGTCCTGCCCGGGCGCCACCGGTCCCGCTTCCGCCTCGGGAACCTGGGCCCGGGCGACAGCCACGCTGAGGTCGGCCACGGCAAACACCGGCGCGTCCGGCTTCGCCATGTCGCCGGGAAACATGAACTGCTCAGTGATGGTTCCCGCGAACGGGCTGCGCAGGCGGGTGAACTCGAGCTGGCTTTCGATGTAAGCCAGGCGCGCCTTGGCCTGCTCGAGCCGGCTCTGGGCGATGCGGATGTCGCGCTCGCGCGTCTGCTGCTTCAGCAAATCGAGCTGCGTCCTGGCCACCTCGTAATTGGCCCGCGCCTGCGCCAGCTCGGTCTCGCTGACCAGCAGCTCCCGCGCCGGGATGGCGCCCTCTTCGTAGAGCGCCTTCCGCCGCTCGTAAATCTTTTGCGCCTGGCGGAACGCGGCCTCGGCCACAGCCAACTGACCTCGGGCGCGCTCGATGTCGGTCGGCAACGAACCTGCCGTAAGCTTCTCGAGCGTGGCCTCGGCATCGGCCACGGCAGCCCGGGCTTCGGCCCTCTGCGCCAGCAAGTCACGGTCCTCCAATTCCGCAAGAACCTGGCCGGCGGCGACCAGATCGCCTTTGCGAACCAGGAGCCTGCGGATCGGCGCCGTGATCCGCGCCGCAATGTTGGCCTGCTGTCGCCCGAACACCGTGGCGGGAGCGCGCACCTGCGCCCGCAAGTCCTCGCGTGTCACGCGAGTGACTTTCACGTCCACCAGAGGCTTGGGAGATTCGGGCTCGCTGTGGGAACCGCAGCCCGCAAGAACAAGGCAGAGGCAACACAAGTAACGGTTCTTCATCGCCCGGATGCAACCTCCAGATCAGCCCTGGCATTCCAGTAATCGGCCAGGGTGCTGTAATAATTGGCCTGCGCCTGCGCCAGCTCGCTCTGCGCCATCACCACTTCCAGCGCCGACCCCTCGCCTCCCTCGTAGCGCAGGCGGCTCAGGCGCAGGTTTTCCTGGCACGCGCGCGCCTGCTTCTGGGTGATGGCAATCTGCTCGTAAAGCTGCCGCACGCGAGCCAGCGCGGACTGGTACTCCCTGGAAAAGGCGCGTTCGGCTGCCGCGCGGTTATCCTCGCTTTGCAGCGCGCGCAAGCGAGCCTGCTGGATCGCGCTGTGGGCCTTCAGCCAGTCAAAGACCGGCACATTGAGAGTAACGAACGCGGCGTAGCCGCGGTCGGCCCAGCTCACGCGGAACGAATCGAGGCCGTACTGAAACGTGAGCCCGAGCTGGGGAAGCAGGGCCGAGCGAGCCCGGCTTGCATCCGCCAGCGCGGCTTGCCGCTGCGCCTCGAGCACCCGAAATTCAGGCCGGCGCAAGAACGGCTTGCCGGCCTCAGGCGGCTCCGGTGGTGGCGGCGGCGCCTCCAGCATGTCCTCCAGCTCGAGCTTCGGATCGGCATCCGCGGTCCAGAACGAAGCCAGCTCCTGAACAGCCAGTTGGGCCTCCAGCTCGGCCGCCTTAACTTTCTGTTCCAGAAAAGCCGCAGCCGCCTCGGCCTTGGCGACGTCCGCGCGTGCGGCCTCGCCGTGCTGGAACAGCAGCTCAGTGCGACGATGAAAACTCTGCGCTTCCGCCAGCGAGTCCTGCGCCACCTTGAGGAGGTGGCGAGTCAGCAAGGCGCGGAAATAGGCAGCGGTGACGGCCCGCTTCAGATCGCGCTCGCCAAGCTGGGCGCCGGCTTGCGCAGCGGCCAGTTCGGCACGGGCCAGCGCACGTCCGGCCCGCAGTCTACCCGAGCTGTCCAGCTCCACCTCCGCCGTGAACAACGATGCGTACTCGCGAATCGCGTTCAGCGGAATGAAGCTGAACGTGCTGCGATCATGCAGCAAAGGGCTGTTGTAGATGAAGGCGTTGCCTACACGGGTGCGGGGCAGGAAGTCCGCGCGCGCCTGACGGAGACCGTACCGCGCGATCTCTACCTGGCGCCGCGCAGCCGTGGCCGAGGAGCGCGCGGCCAACGCCAGGCGGATGCAGTCATCCAGACTCAGCGGCTTGCCGGACTGAGCAGGAGCGACCCGGACAAGCCCCAGCGTGCAAAACAGTGAGAAGGCGAGAACAGGGTTCCGCATAGGCGTGAGAGCCAAACCTGTTCATTTTGTCACCAACGGTGCGCTTTGCGCGAGCAAACGAGGAAGACCCGTGATACAATAAAAGTGGCGGTGGAGTTCGCCATTAACCGCCGCGTCCAGCGGCCGATAACTCCTACGGTGGCGGAATCACTGTAGGAGATTCCCTCCTGGCGACCCTCCCGGTGATTCCCCAAAACAAAACCTGCTGGAGTTGAAGACTGCGATGATGGCTCCTGCTGACACCGCCCAGGACCTGGCAGGCGCCGCGCGAAGGCTGGAGGTCCTGGCCAGCCAGCACGAACAGGACGCGGTCGCCTCCGCCGCTGCCGAACTGGCCCAGCGACTCGAACAAAACCGCTTTCATCTGGTGGTGGTGGGTCAGTTCAAGCGCGGCAAGACCACGTTTCTCAACGCCCTGCTCGGCGAAGCTCTCCTGCCAGTCGCCGTTCTGCCGCTGACTTCGGTGGTCACTGTGCTGCGGTTCGGCCGCACGCCGCGTGCGGTCGTGCACTTTCAGGACCGCCGTTCCAGCGAAATCCCTCTCGATCGCCTGACCGACTACGTGACCGAAGCCGGCAATCCGCGGAACGTCAAAGGCGTCGCTTACGTGGAGGTCTTTCACCCGAGCCCCTACCTGGAAGGCGGCGTGACCCTGATTGATACGCCCGGTGTGGCCAGCGTCTACGAGCACAACACCCAGGTCACCTATGAGTTCCTGCCGCGAATGGACGCGGCGATCTTCATCACCTCGCCCGAGCCGCCGCTGACTTCTGCCGAGATCGAGTTCCTGCGCGACCTGGGCAAACAGGTCGGCCGCATCTTTTTCGTGATGAACAAGGCGGACGCGGTCGAGCCCGGGCACCTGGCTGAAGTGCTGGACTTTGTGCGCCGGTCCCTGCCGCGCGACTTGCCCGCCGACACCAGCGAAATTTTCCCGATCTCGGCGCGGCTGGCCCTGGAAGCAAAACAAAAACGCGATCATTTGTTGCTGGAGCGGAGCGGGCTGCCCGCGCTCGAGCGCCGCATCGAGCAGTTCCTGCGCGAGGAAAAGAACCGCGTCTTCCAGACGGCTGCGGCGCGCCGGCTGCTGGCTCTGGCGGCCGAGCTGCGCATGCTGCTGAAGCTCGAAATCCAGGCCGCGCAGATGCCGCTCGAAGAATTGGAGGCCAGGATCAGCGAGTTCGACCGCCAGCTCCGCCTGGCCCAGCAGCAGCGCGAAGACAATCGCGTCCTGCTGCGCGCCGGACTGGCCCGGCTTTCGGCCTCCTTCGAAAACGCGGCGCGCGAATTCGCCGAATCGCAAATCCCTGCCGTCACCGAGAGCGCACGCCGGCACTTCCAGGCCTCGGCTTCCCTGCCCCGGCGCAAGCTGGCGGCTGAAATGGACCGCTTCATCGCCACCACGGTCCACCAGTTGTTCGAGCAGTGGCGCAACCAGTTCGAACGCCAGGCCTTCGAGGAGTTCCGCGCCGTGGCCGCCCGTTTCCAGGAATCCACCAACGAGCTGGCGGACCGCGTGCGCCGGACGGCGGGCGAGCTGTTCGGCATCGAGATCGCCCCGCTGGAGCTGGCGGACGAGCTGGCCTGGCTGGAGTCCACCGGCTATTACACGGATACGCTCCTGGACTGGGGACTGGGCAACGCCCCCTTGCTCCTGCCCGGCCCGCTGTTCCGCCGCTACCTGCTGAACCGCGTTCTCAAGGCGGTCCGCGAAGAACTCGACCGCAACGCCACGCGCGTGGCCTACGACTTCAAGCGTCGCCTGCAAAAGAGCGTGTCCGACTTCGAACGCTCGCTCGAGGCCAAGCTGGACGAAGCCATCCGCGGCATCCGGCACGCGATGGACGCGGCGCTGCGCAAGCACCAGACCGATTCCACGCGCGTCCGCGAGCTGGTGGAAGAACTCTCGACCGCGATCGAGGAGCTGGACCGCCTGGAAGCCGCCATCCGCGAAGCCGCGCCGGCAGGCGTCGCAAACTGACCGCTCCTCTGTGCCACAATCGAGCCCGCAGCCCATGACGCTGGCGCGGCGCAGTCTTCACTTCGTGGTCTTGCTGGGCCTGGTGAGCCTCTTTGCGGACGTCACCTACGAAGGCGCACGGAGCATCACCGGTCCTTACCTGGCTCTGCTCGGGGCGGGTGCAGCGGCGGTGGGATTCGTCGCAGGATTCGGCGAAATGGCCGGCTACGCGCTGCGCCTGGCATCGGGCTGGCTCGCCGACCGAACGCGCCGGTACTGGATGCTGACCCTCGCGGGCTACACAGTGAACCTGGCCGCCGTGCCTTTCCTGGCGCTCGCAGGCCGGTGGCAGACGGCAGCGCTGCTCATCGTGCTCGAACGCGCCGGCAAGGCGATGCGCACCCCGGCGCGCGACGCCATGCTTTCCCACGCTGCCGTGAACGTGGGGCGCGGGTGGGCTTTCGGCTTGCACGAAGCGCTGGACCAGGCGGGCGCCGTGGCCGGGCCGTTGCTCGTGGCCTGGGCGCTCGCGGCGCGCCGCAGCTATGGGTGGGCCTTTGCGATGCTCGGGATCCCGGCGGCACTGGCGCTGGCGGTGCTGCTTGCAGCTCGCATGCTCTACCCGAGTCCGCGCGATCTCGAGGTCAGGTCGGAAGCGCTGGAAGCACGGGGACTGCCCCGCGTCTTCTGGCTGTACCTTGCGGCAGCAGGTCTGCTCGCCGCCGGCTACGCCGACTTCGCGCTGATCGCTTTTCACTTCCAAACCTCGGCGCTGGTGAGCGCGCCGTGGATCGCGATCCTTTACGCGGGGGCCATGGGGCTGGACGGCGCCGCGGCACTGGCGCTGGGCCGCCTCTACGATCGGCTGGGATTGCCCCTGCTCGGGGCCGCCGCGCTGGTTGCAGCGCCCTTCGCCGGCCTCATCTTTCTGGGCGGACGCTGGCTTGCGCTGGCGGGTCTTGCGCTATGGGCGGTCGGCATGGGCGCCCAGGAATCGGTATTGCGGGCTGCCATTGGCGCGCTGGCGCCGCCGCAACGTCGCGGCGCGGCCTACGGGATTTTTCACGCTGCCTACGGGCTGTGCTGGTTCGCCGGCAGCGCCATCATGGGTCTGCTCTACGGCGTCTCGCGAGCCGCGCTGGCCGGCTTCTCTGCCTCGCTGATCATCGCCGCGGCAGGCTTGTTCCTGCTCGCAGGACGTCGCGCTCAGCGCGCCGGCATCCAGCCGTAGGCCGCCATCATGATGCGGAACAAATCCGTGTTCGACAAGAAGCCTCGCACGCGTTCGGCGCCGGGCCCCTGCGCGGTCACCAGCACTTCCTCACCCGTGTGGCCGCCGTCCACGCGGATGTAAGGCCGGTTCTCGGGACCTGCCGAACGGTCACCCTGAAGCAGCGGCTCGCCTTTGCGGCCGCCCCGCAGCCGCAGATCGAACGAGTGGTCCGCGGTGAAGATGATCAGGGTATCCTTGCCCGCGCGCGCCGCCGTGCGACGGATCACCTCGTCCATCTGGAGGGCGTGATCCAGTCCCCGCTTGAGATTGTCCGTGTGCATGTCCCATTCGACCATCAGGAAGTAGCCGCGGCGGTTGCGTTCCAGCAAGCGGATGGTTCCCTCCACGGCTTCCCACGGATCGAAATCTCCCGTGTCGTAAAGCCCCACCACGCGGCGCGCATCCGGGGGCAGCGGCCCGGGCTTGTCGAGCACCGTGTAGCCGCGCTCGCGCAGGGCGGCCAGCGCGTCCACGCCGAGCTCGTTCGTGCTGCTGAGGACCGCCTTGCGACCCGCCCCGATCAACACGTCCACGCCGTCGCCGAAACGGGGCTCGAGAAATTGAACGAAAATCTCGCCGGGCTTGCGCCGCTCGTTGGAGTGCGCGTAGCAGGCCGCCGGCGTGGCGTCCACCACCGGCATGTTCGTGATGATGCCCGTAGAAAGCCCACGCTCCTCGGCGTACTCGACGATGGTCTTCAGCGGCTCGCCATCGCTCTTGCCACGAACGGCGCGGGCCGATTGCGACAGCACGCCATTGTTGGTCTTCTCGCCGGTGACGATCGCGGTCATTCCTGCTGCCGAGTCAGTGACCCACTCGCTCGCCGTGGAAGTCTCCATGAGGGCGATGTGCGGCATGCTGTGGATGAACAGCTTCAGCGGCGCCCCGTGGCCGTAAGCGCTGGCCGCGTTCAGTGTGGGAATGCCGCCGGCATCGCCCAAAAACAGAATCACGTTACGGGCCTTGCGTGGCGCGGCGCCCGCAAGCGACACGAAAAGCAACAGCGCAATGACAGACCTTCTCTTCAAAAGCATCCTTGTCTCCTATACTCTGGCGGCCCCTCGAGCGGAGTGAGGCCAAAACCCACTGGATAGCACACGGGGCCGTCCGCCTCATCACCGGGACGCGATGGCCTCGTGAGGACCCGTTTCCAGCGCCGCCAGATCGCGCTTCAGCTCGGCCAGTTCACCGGCATCCGTCACCGCTCGCGATTCCAGCCGCTCGAACTGGGCGCGGAAAATCTCGGCGCAGGAGTCGAAGTGCGACTCCAGTTCCGCCAGTTTGCGGCGAGTCCAAGCCTCGAGTGCGCGTCCATACCCTGCCAGCGCCGAAGCCACCGGCGCCTCCAACTGACGCTGCAACCGCCTTTGCAAGATCCACCGGGCGGCTGCGCCACCCAGGAGCCTGATCCAGCGCCCCAGCATTTCGGGAGCGGGAATCCCGCCTGGATCGAGCCGCGGCAACTCACTCAGAGATCCCAGCAGCTCTGCCTCGGCGGGAACGTTGCACTGCATGGCGAGGGCGGCCTCGGCCTCGCGCAGCGTGCGCGCAGCGTCTCGGGCCAGGTCTTCGAGCAATCCCGTGAGCACGCGAGCCTGTTCCGCCGCCACCTGCTCCAGGGCAGCGACCACAATTTCCCGCGCCGGCCGGTCACCGCTATCCGCCAGGGCGACGGCCGCTCTGCGCAGGACTTCTCGGGCCAGGCCGCGCACGCCGTCGGTCACCCGAAAGCACGCCACCCGCACCTGCTCGAAGCGTCCGCTGGCCACCCGCAACGCGGTCTCCACCTCCGCGAGCGCCTCGGCGCCCGCTCCGGTGCGCGCCGCATGCTGCGCCCGCGCCTCCAGCGCGGCACGGACGCTCTCTTTGAGCTTCGCGATCTTCCGGGCCAGCGAACGCTGTCCCAGTTCTTGCGCACGTTCGCACAGCGGAACGATTTCGCGCTCGAACCAGGTTTCCAGCAGATGACTGTGCCCGGGCTTGACGCTCACTGCATGAACGACCAAGTCCAGACCCAACTCATTGCGGACGTGCTCCGCGATGTAGGCCGTCATCCGCTCGCGATCGGCTTCGTTCAACAGGTCCGCCTTGCTCAAGAGCACGTGCACCGGTATGGCGTTTTCGTAGAGGGCCTGGATGAGGGCCAGATCCTCGGCAGTCAGCGTAGATCCGGCGTCCACCAACACCACGGCCAGATCGCAGCGGGGCAGATACGCCCGCGTTTCCGCCGCCCCCGCGGTCGCCAGCGACCCCAGTCCCGGCGTATCCACGAACACCACTCCATTGCGCAGCCGCGGCGCGGGCAACTCGATCACGAGGCGCGTGACGTTCCTGCGGTTGCCGGGATTGTGCTCCTCGCTGACGAACTCGCGCAGCCGCTCGGGCGGGAACTCTTCCGGCCCCGAGCCGACAAACCAGACACGACCCCGCGGCGTCGGACCGTACAGGATGCGGGTAGGGACCGCCGTGATCGGCGTCACGCCGACCGGCAACACGTCCGTACCCAGCACGTAATTCAGCAGCGAGGATTTGCCCGCACTCACCCGGCCGAACACGGCAATTTCGAAACTCCGCGTCTCCAGACCGTCGAGGATGGCGGCCAGCGCAGGACGGAATTCCACAAGGCCCCAGCGATGGATGATCCCCTCCAGCGTCCGCACCATCGCCACATCGAGGCCGGAACGCTCCAGCCGTTCCAGCCGCGCCGCCAGGTCCTGTGCGGAACCCTGCGCCAGGTAGGCATCCAGCCGCGCCACAAGGCTCTGGAGCTCGTCCACCATGCCCTCGAGTTCCGCCGCGCGGTCCGCGGGCATGGGTCCGTAGCCTTTCATCCGCTTGGGCCGGCACTCTTCCAGCGCAATGTCCGCGAACCCTAGAGTGACGCGGATCGAGTGCAACGCACCCAGTTGCGGCTCGGGAGGTTCGATGCCCAGGCTGCGCAAAGCGCGCAACATTTGGGCGCGGAGCCGAGCAATGTAGTCGGACACGACGCGAGCCTGGGCAAGCGTCAGATCGAGCCGGTACTTGGGGAAGGCCGATTTCGACTGCGCCGCCGTCAACACCGACTCGATTTCGCAAAGCAGCTTGTCCACGTACTGCAAGCTGGCGAGCAGGTGCCGCTGCTGCGCTTCATTCAGGGCCTGGGGGCGGTCAGAGTCCATCCGGGACCACAACCTCGCACTCAGAAATGCAGCCTCGCGCGCCGGCTCGTCAGCAATCGTGCGCGCAGGGCCTCCTTTGGGGTAGGAGTTATCTTCCCCGGGTGGGGCGGTTAACGGCGAACTCCAACGCCTGCAATCATTGTCGCCGCGCCGGACGGCGTCGGGCAACTCCCCCGACCGTGGGCGGCTTCAGAAGCGGTAGAGCGGCAGCGCGGTCGGCGTCGAGCCGCCTTCGCGAGCGCCCACGGCAGCGGGTTCCGGCTCGCCCACCGGACGGCAGAACAGCCCGGTGTCGCCCAGGAAGACCTCCAGCTCGGCCGGGTGCGGCAAAGCGCCCTGAATGATCAGCTCTGACAGCGGATCCTCGATGTACTTCTGCAGAGCCCGGCGCAACGGCCGCGCGCCGAAGCTGCGATCCGCGCAGGTCTTCTCCAGGATGTACTTGGCCGCGTCGGGCGCCAGGCGGACCCGGATCTGGCGCGAAGCCAGGTTTTGATTGATCTGCCCGACCAGCAGGTCAATGATCTTGAGCAGGTCCTCGTCGGTCAGCGGCTGGAAGAGGATGATCTCGTCCAGACGGTTGAGGAACTCAGGGTTGAAGGCCCGCTTGACCTCGGCCATCACCATGTCCTCGACCTTCTGCGGGATCCCGCTGGTGGAGGGCGCCGAGAAGCCCATCCCGGTCTTCTTCTCCAGGAAGCGGGCGCCCAGGTTGGAGGTCATGATGATGATGGTGTTCTTGAAGTCCACCGTGTTGCCGAGGCCGTCGGTCAACTGGCCGTCTTCGAAGACCTGGAGCAGGATGTTGTAGATGTCCGGGTGCGCCTTCTCGATCTCGTCGAACAGGATCACCGAGTAAGGCTGACGGCGCACGCGCTCGGTCAACTGCCCGCCCTCCTCATAGCCGACGTAGCCCGGAGGCGAGCCGATGAGCTTGGAGACCGAGTGCTTCTCCATGAACTCGGACATGTCGAAGCGGACCAGCGCCTTTTCGCTGCCGAACAGGAACTCGGCCAGAGCGCGCGCCACCTCGGTCTTGCCCACGCCCGTGGGACCCAGGAACAGGAACACACCCGCCGGGCGCTTGGGCGACTTCAGGCCTGCGCGCGAGCGGCGGATGGCCCGTGCCACCGCCGAGATGGCCTTGTCCTGGCTGACCACGCGCTTGTGCAGTTCCTGCTCGATGCGCATCAGCTTGGTGACTTCCTCTTCCTTGATGGCGGTCATGGGCACGCCCGTCCAGCGCGCCACCACTTCCTCGATGTCGTCCTTGGTGACCACGGCGGTGGCGGAGTCGTCCAGGTTGTACTTCTCGCGCAACTGGCGCAGAATCTCACGCTCGCGCCGTTCCTCGTCCGAATAGAAGCGCGCCTTCTCGAACTCGTGGTTGGCGATGGCGTTCTCCATGCGCTGGACGATGAACTTGATCCGCTTCTGGACCTCGGCCACCTCGGGCGGCACCGTGGTCTGGCGCAGCTTGACGCGGGCGCCCGCCTCATCAATCAGGTCAATGGCCTTGTCCGGCAGGTAGCGGTCGGGGATGAAGCGGCTGCTGGTGTAGACGGCGGCTTCGATCGCCTCATCCGTGTAGACGACCGCGTGGAATTTCTCGTAGCGTTCCTTGATGCCGAACAGGATCTTGATCGCCTCTTCCTCGGTGGGCGGCGGCACCTTCACCGCCTGGAAGCGGCGCTCGAGCGAGCGGTCCTTTTCGATGGACTTGCGATATTCGGCGGGCGTGGTGGCCCCGATGCACTGGATCTCGCCGCGTGACAGCGCAGGTTTGAGGATATTGGCCGCGTCGAGCGAACCTTCGGCGGAGCCGGCGCCGACCAGCGTGTGGAGCTCGTCAATGAAGATGATGGCGTTCTGGCTCTCCATGAGCTCCTTCATGATGGTCTTCAGGCGCTCCTCGAACTGGCCGCGGTACTTGGTGCCGGCGACGATGAGCGAAAGGTCCAGCGCCAGGATGCGCTTGTCAGCCAGAAACGAGGGCACGTCGCCATCCACGATCCGCTGCGCCAGCCCTTCCACAATGGCGGTCTTGCCCACGCCAGGCTCGCCGATGAGCACCGGATTGTTCTTGGTGCGACGGCACAGGATCTGGATGACGCGCTCCAGCTCATTCTCGCGTCCGATGAGAGGGTCGAGCAGTCCGTCGGCGGCGGCCTGCGTCAGATCGCGGCTGAACTCGGCCAGCAGCGAGCTCTCCTTGGGACGGGTCGAGGTCCGCTCGGAAGAGGCCCGCGCGATCTCTTCCCGCACCGCGGAAAGCCGCAAGCCGCGCTCGTGCAGCAGCTCGGCGGCAAAGCAACGCTCCTCGCGGAGCAGTCCGAGCAACAAGTGCTCGGTGCCGATGTGACGGTGGTTCAGGCGCTCGGCCTCCTCGGCGGCGTAAGCCAGCACACGCTTGCACTCGTGGCTCAGCGGCAGATCCACGGAAGTGGAGACCTTCTCGCGGATCGTGGTGTGAGCCTCGATCTGCTTGCGGATGGAATCCACCGCCGAGGCCGAACGCAGGAAACGGGCGGCCAGCGCCCTGTCCTCGCGCAACAGGCCGAGCAGCAAGTGCTCGGTCTCGATGTAGGGGCTGCCGTACTGGCTCGCCTCGTAGCGGGCGAAGAAGATCACCCGCCGGGCTTTTTCGGTGTATCGTTCAAACATAACTGGCTCCGCCCTCTCAATTTCTTGGATGCGATCCGGGGCCCGACGATTCGTCCAGCCCGGATAGCATCCCCCCTTCCAGTTTCAACACGCGATCGCAACGTCGCGCGAAAGAAAGATTGTGGGTTACGTAAACCGAAGTCAGCCCGTGTGCGTGGTGCATCTCGGCCAGCAGGGTGATGATCATCTCACCCGTCCTGGCATCCAGGTTGCCCGTCGGCTCGTCGGCCAGCAGCACGCGCGGTCCCCCGGCCAAAGCCCGGGCCAGAGCCACCCGCTGCTGCTCTCCGCCGGAAAGTTCGCCCGCGCGATGATGCAGCCGCTGCCCCAGCCCGACCTCCTGCAGTCGCGCCCGGGCCACCTCAGCAGCCGTCTCCGCAGCCACTCCGCGAATCAGCAGCGGCATCATCACGTTCTCCAGCGCAGTAAACTCCGGCAACAGATAGTGGCTCTGCCAGACAAAGCCGATTTCGCGATTCCGGAATTCCGCCAGCTCCGCATCCCCCAGTTTCGTCAATTCCTTTTCTCCGAAGTATATCGTCCCTTTTGTCGGTCTGTCCAGACCGCCCAGCAAATGCAGTAGCGTGGACTTGCCCGCTCCCGATTCGCCCACGATCGCCAGCCTCTCCCCTTGCGCCACTTCCAGTTCCAGATCGGAGAACACCACCAGCTCGGCGTCCCCGGACCGGTACCTCTTTTCCAGTCCGGTTGCCCGAATCGCCAGCTGGCGGGCAGCCGCCATCGGAGCACACCTCTACTATCTACGCTATCACGGATGATCGCTCATGGATCCTGGAGGGATGCCGTCTGCCTCAAGCGAGCTTCCAGCCCACCATGAGGCCTGCGGGACCGGGAACGAACAGTCGGGTGATGCGCTGGAATCCGGCCTCTTCGAGCCAGGCGCGGTACTCCGGTTCGCTGTAAGACGATCCGCCCCGCGTGTTCACCAGCATGTTCAGGGCGAACAAGGCCGCATGCCGCGGCGCAGTCTTGTCGGGTTCGAGGATGAAGTCCTGGATCACGACGCGCCCGCCCGGGCGCAACGCCGCGTAGCTCTTGCGCAGCATCTTTTTGTTCTCCTCCGGATCCAGCATGTGGCAGATGGCGGAGATGAAAACCAGGTCATAGCCCGCGCCGTAGGACTCCTGGCGCAGATCCCCCACCCGCGTCTTGACCCGGTCGGCCACGCCGGCGTGCTCGATATGACGGCGTGCGATGCGCAGCACGGGCGCCAGGTCCAACAAGTCCACCTCCACCTCGGGCGAAGCTTGCGCGAAGGCAATCGCATAAGCGCCAGACCCTCCACCCAGATCGAGCACTCGCCGCACGCCTTCCAGCCCGATCGCCTCCACGACCAGCGGCGCCCGCGCCCGCGCATTGTAATCCATCATGGCGATGAAAGCTTCGGTCTCCGCCCTGGTGCGTCGGCGCACGCCCACAGCCGTCCCCCGTCGCACGCACTCGGTCAAGAGGCTCCAGCGCTTCCACAGGTGTGCGACGTGCATCAGCGCCGTACGCGCGGCGCCTGGAGCGCCCTCGCGAAGCTGGTTCGAGGCCGTCGTGTTGTAGAATACCCCCTCGCGCTTGGTGAGCATGCCGACGGCCACCAGCGCGTTGAGCAGCATCTCGGTGGCGCGCGCGTCCGTGTTGCAGCGTGACGCGACCTCCGCGGCGGTCGCGCCCTCGCCGATGGCCGTGAACACGTCCAGCTCGATGGCGGTCAGCAGGAGCCGGCTTTCGCGGAAGGCGTTGATGCGCTCCAGCAGCTCCTCCGGCAGGCGGTCCATAGCGCCAGTATAACGACGCCAGGGCGGGATGGCGCGCGCTCCGCGCATCCTGACCGGCGGTATCATGTCCCCAGAAGTGGGGCGCGTTCTGGCGGCAGTGCTGCTTGCGGCCTGCGCGATGGCGCAGGAGGAGTGGGTTCGCGTCCGCTCGGGGCCGTTCGAAGTGCTCGCGCCGGGCAACGAACGCGTTGCGCAGGAGGCCCTGGGGCAACTCGAGCAATTCCGCTACGTCTTCGGGCGCGTGCTTTCGCGCGAGGAGCTGTCCCTGCCCTGGCCTCTGCGCGTCGTCGTGCTGCGCCGCACGCGCAACGTGGAGGCGCCGACTCCGCCACGCATGGGCCGCGACAGCTTCATCGCTTCCCTGATCGCCGAGACCCACCCCTCGCCCGAATGGCTGCGCGCCTGCGGCCGTCTGTTGCTGGATGCAAACACGCGGCGGCTGCCGCCGGAAATCGAAGAAGGGCTGCTCGATTACTACTCGATGATCCGCATCCAAGGCGTCCGAGTGACGCTGGGGCAGGCGCCGCCCCAGCCCAACGCAAACTGGGCGCTCATCCACATGCTCAGCCTCCACCCTGATTACTACGGCAAGCTGCGCCCGCTGTTGTACAACCTCGAACAGGGGCTCGAGCCGGAACCTGCCTGGAAGAACGCAGTGGGGAAGACGCCCGAGCAGATCCGCAAGGAGGCCTCAGCCTGGCTGGGCGCCGGACAGTTTAGCACGGAAACCATTTCCGGCCGCGCGCTCAATCCGCGGACCGATTTCAGGCCCGAGCCGCTGGAGCCGCCTGCGGGGCTGGTCGCGATGGCTGATCTGCGCTTCGGGCAAGGGCGTCTCGAGGAAGCGCGTAAGTTATACGAGGCCGCGCTCAAGGCTCACCCAGCCTCGATCGAGGCGCGCGAGGGCCTGGCTCTGACCGCGCTGGCGGCAGGCGATCGCGACCGCGCCCGCCCTCATCTGGAGGCGGCCGTTCAGGCCGGCAGCCGGAACGCGCGCGTGTGGCTGGAAGCCTCCCGCAATGAACCCAATTCGGCCAAGGCGCTCGAGTGGTTGCGCAAGGCCGCCGCGCTCAACCCCCGCTGGGACCAACCTCACCGCCTGCTGGCGGAACGCGAATCCGACCCGAGCCGCCGCATCGAGGCCCTGACCAGGGCAGCCCAACTGTCGCCGCGCGACGCTGCGCTCTGGCGCGCCCTGGCCGAAGCGCAAGAAGGCGCCGGCGATTATCGAGCCGCCGCCCGATCCTGGAGCGCCGCCGAGCAGGCCGCGACCGACGAAACGCAACGGGCGCAAATCCGCCAGATGCGCCGGACGCTCGACGAACGCCGCCGCGAGGCCGAGGTCGCCGCACGTCGTCGCGAAGCCGAAGAAAAGGAACGCGAGCTGGCCCGCCTGAAAGAAGAAGCGCTGCGCCGGATTCGCGAGGCCGAAGCCAAAGCGAACCGCGATGCGGGGCCGCCGCCGGCGAAAGTGGAACCGTGGTTCGAAACGCCGCGCCCGGCGCATCGTGTGCAGGGCCGCCTGCGGCAGGTGGATTGCCTGCGCGGCGCGGCGCGCCTGGTCATCGAAACAACCGACGGAAAGATCACGCGGCTGGCGGTGCGCGATCCCTCCCAGGTCGTCGTGCTCGGAGGCGGCCAACTGGAGCTGGTCTGCGGTCCACAGAAGCAGCCGCGCTCCGTCATCATTGAATATTTCCCGAAGAACGATGCAAAGCTCGGAACGAGCGGCGAGGTGGCGACCATTGAGTACCGCTGAGCGGCGCCTCGACTCCGCCCCGGCTGGCCGCTGGAAGGCGATGGCCGTTTTCGTCCTCTCCTCGGTGCTGAACTACCTCGACCGGCAGCTTTTGCCCGCGCTGGCGCCCGTGCTGCGGCGCGAGTTCAGCCTGAGTCACCAGCATTACGGGGCGCTGCTTTCCGCGTTCTCGATCCCTTACGCTGCCGCCGCGCCGTTTGCCGGTCTGTTCGTGGACCGGGTCGGGTTGCGTCGTGGCATCAGCATCGCCGTCGCCCTGTGGTCCGCGGCAAACGCTGCGACCGGCGCCATGCGCAGCCTGACAGGTTTGCTGTTCTGCCGTGCATGGCTGGGCGTCGCGCAGGCAGCCGGCGTTCCCGCTACGGGCAAGGCGATTGCGCTTTACCTGCCGCCGCAGGAACGCGCCGTGGGCCACGCGCTCAGTCAGACGGGACTCAGCGTGGGCGCCATGCTGGCGCCGCCTCTGGCCGTGTGGCTTTCGTTGCGCTATGGCTGGCAAGCCGCCTTCTGGATCACGGGCGCCCTGGGACTGCTCTGGCTGCCCCTGTGGAATGCGGTAGCGCGCAACGCCCAGCAACAGCCTCAAGGATCCGAGCGCGCGTACGCGGCGGCCGATCTGCTGCACGAGCGACGGCTGTGGGCCCTGGTCGCCGCGAACGTCCTCAGCATGACCGTTTACACGCTGTGGAGCAACTGGACCACCCTGTACCTGGTCGAAGCCCACGGAATGCGATTCGAGCAGACGGCCGGCTGGGCGGCCTTGCCGCCGCTGGCTGCGAATCTGGGCGGGCTGGCGGGCGGGCTGCTCTCAATGCACGCCATCAGGAAGGGCGCGAATCCGGCAGCCGCGCGCATGAGAGTCTGCTTGCTCTGCGCTTTCCTGCTGCTCGGCACCGCGCTGATCCCGCTGGCGCCCTCGGCCGCGCTGGCAGCCACGGGGATTTCGCTCAGCTTCTTTCTTTCCTCCGCCTGGAGCGTGAACCTCTACACGCTGCCGCTGGATCTCTACGGGGCCAGCCGGGCTGCTTTCGCCACCTCCCTGTTGACCGCAGCCTATGGCGCGTTGCAAGCCGGCGTCTCGCCGATTTACGGCGCGCTGGCCGATCGCTACGGTTTCGCCCCATTGTGCACTGCCGTGGCCGTACTGCCGCTGGCAGCCTGGCTGCTGTTGCGCGCGGCAGGTCTGGGGAAACGTCCTTGAAGCAACGGATCAAACGCATTGTTTTCGGCTTGCTGGGCAAGGACCCGGAAGCGGTAGTAGTCACCTTCCTCAGCGGCGAAGAGCAAACCGCAGCGGCCATGCTCGATGAGGTGCTGACGCTCCTGCCGGAGCGCAGACACTTCGTCGTGACGCTGGGAGCGGCGCCGGCGCGAGCGGGCGTCACCCCGATTGTGCTGCGGCCTGCCGGCGCCTTCCAGTTATGGCGGCAGTTGCGGCGGATCTTCCGCCGTTACCGCATCGGCATGGCGCCGGTACTCTTCGACGAGGACCAGCGGTCCCGACCGCTGCGCTGGGCGGCCTTCCTGCTGGCCCCCACCCGCATCCTGGCCTATAACGCGCGGCTGGAACGGCACCATTTGCGCTTGCGCACTTGGATCGCCTCGATGCTTTTTCTGCGCGGCGTCCCGCTGGACCGCATCTTTCTGCGTCCGTGGTGGCTGTGGCCGTTCAAGCGGGACCGTTCCTTCTACCCCGACACCTGGCGGGTTCTGGAAGGACGCCCGCCGCAGGCCGGACACCGGCGGGTGGCCGTCGTCTCGCCCTACTTCCCGTGGCCGCTGGCGCACGGCGGCGCGGTCCGGATCTATCACCTGCTCCGCGAGGCATCAAAACATTTCGATATCTATTTGTTTGCTTTCAGCGAAGGGCACGAGGAAGACTGCGGTCCGCTGCTCGAGATCTGCACGCGCGTCGTGCTGGTGGGCAAGCCGCGCTATCGGGAGCCGCGCTGGTCCTCGTGGCGCCCGCCCGAAGTTTGCGAATACCGTTCGCCCGCCATGCGGCGGGCCCTCCGTCAACTGTGTCCGAGATGGGGCGTGGAGCTGGTCCAGATCGAGTACACGCACCTCGCGGGCTATGGCGGCGACGTGCTGGTGGCGCACGACGTCACCAGCGATCTGTACCGGCAGGTCTACGAGCGCCAGCCGAGTCTCTCGCGGTGGTGGGACTGGCGCCGCTGGCGGCGTTTCGAGTTGCGTGCGGCGCGGCGCTTCCGTCGCGTAGTCGTCATGTCGGAGGAGGACGCGGCCCGACTGCCGGGCGCACGCGTCGAAGTCATCCCCAACGGCGTGGATCTGGAGCGCTTCACGCCCGAGCCGGAACCGCCCGGTCGGCGCGTGCTTTTCGTCGGCTCCTTCCGCCACTTCCCGAACGCGGTCGCCTACGGGATGCTGGCCGAAGAAATCTGGCCGCGGGTGCGAGCACGGCTCGCGGATGCGCAACTGACCGTCGTCGCAGGACCGGATCCTGAGCTGTACTGGCGGGAACACACAGGCCAGCCGTCCGTGCCTGTTCCCGAGGGCGTGCTTCTGCTCGGTTTCGTTCGGGACGTGCGCCCCCTGTACGCCGAATGCCACGTGGTGGTCGTGCCGACCCCGGTTTCCGCGGGCACCAATCTCAAAGTACTCGAGGCCATGGCCATGGAGCGGGCCGTGGTCGCAACCCCCTGCGGCTGTGCAGGTCTGGGCCTGGAACACGGCGTCTCCGTTTGGATCGCGGAGGAACCGGAAGGGCTGGCCGAGGGCATCGTGCGTCTGCTCGAAGACGAGTCGCTTCGCCGACGACTGGCCGCAGCCGCGCGTGCACGGGTGGAAGCGTGCTTCGACTGGAAGCAGATAGGGCTGCGCCAGCGGGCGCTCTGGCAAGAATTGCTGGAGCCTCCGGTGCGGATCCGGGAGGCGCGGCCGCGGGACCTGCCGGCCCTGGAGCGAATCGAGGTCGCCTCGCCGGAAGCAGCGATGTGGAATCCCCGGGAATATCTCCGGTACCCGTGCCGGGTGGCGGAGGTGGAAGGCGAGGTCGTGGGTTTCATCGTCTGGCGGGTGACGGCGCCCGAGGAAGGCGAAATCCTGAATCTCGCGGTCTGGCCGGAACGCCGCCGGCAAGGCATCGCCACGCGCCTGCTGAAATCGGTGCTGCGCCAGCCGGGCATCTCGTGGTACCTGGAGGTGCGCGAGTCCAACCTGCCGGCCCGACGGCTTTACGAAAAGCTGGGCTTCCGCCCGGTGGGCCGCCGGCCGTCCTATTACCAAGACACCGGGGAGGCCGCGGTTGTCATGCGGCGGGATTCGTGCTAATGTCGAATTGGCGGCCGGTGGCGAGGCCGCCAGCATCGCGCTCGATGAACAAAGTCGCCCTCATTCGCCGGCCTCAACCCAACACCCAATCCCTTGCTTGCCGGACAGGGTTGTTGTGTCGGATCAGGGCGACGCCAGGGAGTGAGGATTGATGCACCTGACCGAGGACGAACTCAAAGCGCATCTGATCCAGACCGACGAGGAGTTCCGCCGCCTCGCCGAACAGCACAGCCAGTACAAGAAGCGGCTTCAGGAGCTGGCCGCGCGTCCGTACCTGACGCCGCAAGAGCAATTGGAAGAAACCCAGCTCAAGAAGCTGAAACTGCGGCTGAAGGATCAGATGCAGCAGATCATGGAACGCTACCGCGCCCAGCAACCGGCCTGAAGACTTTGCGGTAGTCGCGGGCGGAAAGTCCCTGCCGCGCGCCTGTTCAGGCGGCGACTGTGGCCTCTTGCAGGGACCGGATGATCTCGTTGATCGCTTTCTTGCCGTCGGCGAACAACATGAGCGTGTTGGGCGCCGCAAACAGCGGGTTCGGGATGCCGGCGAAACCCGGGCTCAGGCTCCGCTTGATGACCACTACGGTTCGCGCCTGATCCACGTCAATGATCGGCATGCCCGCGATGGGAGACGTGGGATCGGTGCGCGCCAGCGGGTTCACCACGTCGTTGGCGCCGATGACGATCGCCACGTCCGTCTGCTTGAGCAGCGGGTTGATCTCCTCCATTTCCTTGAGATCTTCGTAGGGGACGTCGGCCTCGGCCAGCAACACGTTCATGTGCCCCGGCATGCGGCCGGCGACCGGGTGGATGCCGTAGAGCACCTCGGTCCCGCGCGATTTGAGCAGGTTGGCCAACGCCTGCACTGCGTGCTGAGCCTGCGAAACCGCCATTCCGTAGCCGGGCACGATCACCACCCGCCGCGCGGTTTCCAGCAACATGGCCACCTCCTCGGGCGAGGTCGCCTTGACCTTGCCGGCGTAAACGCTCTCGGCAGAGGCTGCCGAAACCGGCTGCGCACCGAAGCCGCCAAACAGCACGTTGGTCAGCGAGCGGTTCATGGCGTGGCACATGATGCGCGTCAAGATGATGCCGGAAGCGCCCACCAGAGAGCCGGCGATGATCAGCATGTTATTGTTGAGCACGAAGCCGGTGGCTGCCGCGGCCAGGCCCGAATACGAGTTGAGCAGAGAGATCACCACGGGCATGTCCGCGCCCCCAATGGGGATCGTCGCCAGCACGCCCAGCACGGAACCCGCCGCCGCCAGGCCCCAGTAAATCGCCGTTTCCTCAGGGCGCGCCACCACCCAGCCGCAAAGCGCCAGCGAGATCGCCAGCACCAGCCCGTTGACCAGGTGCTGGCCGCGAAAGACCACGGCCTCACCCGGGATCAGCTCCTGCAACTTGGCGAACGCCACCAGGCTGCCCCAGAAGGTGACCGCGCCGATCAGGCCCGAAGCCGCTGTCGCCACCTTGAACTGACCGGTCAGCGTCGCCGGATCCGCCTGCGCTTCGATGAGCGCAGCTCCCGCCACGAGCAGGGACGCCGCTCCGCCGAATCCGTTCAGCAACGCCACCATCTGCGGCATGGCGGTCATGTGAATTTTCAGGGCCAGCAGCGCTCCCACCGCCGAGCCGACCACCAGGCCGAGCAGGATCATGTCATAGCGCAGAATGCGCTGATCGAGTAGCGTCACCACGATGGCGACGAGCATGCCGACTGCGCCCAGCAGATTGCCGCGCACCGCCGTGCGCGGATGCGACAGGAGCTTCAGGCCGAAAATGAAGAGCGCGGAAGCCAGCAGGTAGGACAGGTTGACGATCCACTGGGGCACGGCTCATTTCCTCCGGAACATTTCAAGCATCCGATGTGTGACCAGGAATCCGCCCACCACGTTGATGGTGGCGAAGATGACGGCGAGCAGGCCGAGCACTGTGGTCAGAGTCGTGTGGCCCAGCCCGGCCGAAAGCAGCGCGCCCACGATCGTGATCCCGGAGATGGCGTTGGATCCCGACATCAGCGGCGTGTGCAGCGTGGGCGGCACCTTCACGATCACTTCGAAGCCCACGAACATCGCCAGAACGAACACGGTTACGGCGGCAATCAGCGTATCCATGGAATTTCCTCCTGGTGCGATCACCGGGTGACCGCAGTCACCAGTTCACGCACCTTGGAATGAACCACCGCACCATCGCGCGTCAGCATGGTTTCGCGCACGATGGGGTCCTCGGCATCGAGGTTCAGCTTGCCGTCCTTGACCAGGTGCGTCAGGAACGCCGTCAGATTGCGCGCGTACATCTGGCTGGCGTCGTTGGGCACGGTGGACGGCAGGTTGGTGGGGCCCAGAATCGTGATGCCACGGAATTCGACGACCTCATCCGGGCGGGTCAGCTCGCAGTTGCCCCCGCGCTCGGCCGCCAGGTCTACGATGACCGATCCTGGGTGCATACCCTCGACCATGGCCCGCGTAATCAGCAGGGGCGCGCGCCGCCCCGGGATCGAAGCTGTGGTGATCACCACGTCGCTGGCAGCCACCACGCGCGTCATCAACTCGCGCTGCCGCCGCTGAAATTCCTCGCTCTGCTCGCGCGCATAACCGCTCGCGTCCTCGCCCACGGTTTCCAGCGGCAATTCCACGAAGCGCGCACCCAAACTCTGGACCTGCTCCTTGACGGAGGGGCGCACGTCATAGGCTTCCACGACCGCGCCCAGCCGCCGGGCGGTAGCAATCGCCTGCAAGCCGGCCACGCCGGCGCCGACCACGAAGACGCGCGCCGGAGCGATGGTGCCTGCTGCGGTCATCAGCATGGGAAACATCTTGGGCAGCCGCTCGGCAGCGAGAATCACGGCCTTGTAGCCCGCCACCGTGGCCATGGAAGACAAGGCGTCCATGGCCTGTGCGCGCGTAATGCGCGGCATCAAATCCAGGGCAAAACACATCGCACCGCTGGCTGCAAGCTCTTCCAACTCCGGCCCAGCCCACAAAGCGTCGAACAGGCCGACAAGGACCTGGCCTTGCCGCAGGCGCTCGAGGTCTGCCCGGGCGTCACCGCCGCGCAACGGGAAGGCGCGCACGCGCGCCACCACGTCCGCCTTGGCGAACACCTCATCCCGACTGCCGAGCCTGGCGCCCTTGGCTTCGTACGCGGAATCGGGAAAGCCCGCCTGCTCGCCGGCGCCACGCTCCACCAGCACCTCGAATCCCGCTCGTTTCAATGTGTCGAGCACAGCCGGCGTGAGAGCGACACGCCGCTCGCCCGGATGGTTCTCCCTGGGAACACCTACGATCATTGGTTCGCTATCACCATTGATGCGCTTACACTCAAAGGGATGCGCGAGGGGAGGGAAAGTGGCAGAAAATATGGCCTGCTTCCCCCGGGTCCCGGGGGAGCAGGCCGCGGGGCGGAGGGGGGGAAAGGGCTGGGGAAGGAAAAAAGGGACGTCCCCCGACGCGCCCCCCGCGGCGGCCCC